>JAESFG010000166.1_pt1 | contig 197296 bp, 169 predicted proteins | sample 9269371 | NCBI WGS metagenome assembly JAESFG01 (sample SAMN14506227, study PRJNA617093) | algae metagenome | isolation source: Aetokthonos hydrillicola CCALA 1050 (B3-Florida) and co-occurring... | place: USA: South Carolina | collected 2013-01-01 | reverse complement strand
AAATAAATCTTGAGGGAGCTCTGGTCTGGCTTTGTCAACCGCATCCTTTACACGTTGTTTGGCTACGGGAATTGTAATGCCTGTATTAAACTCGACAATGACTGCTGAAAAATTTTCAATAGAGGTAGAAGTGATTTTTTTAACTCCATTTACAGTTTTCAGCTCTTTCTCAAGCGGTTTGGTAATCAGGTTTTCCATATCTGCCGGACTGGCACTGCGTTGTTGTGTAGAAATGTAGAACTGTGGAACTACAATATCCGGAAAATTTTCCTTTGGCAGATTGTTATATGTCAAAAAGCCTGCAAGCGAGATAATAATTGTAACTACATAAATGGTGGTTTTATTCTCAATACACCATTCTGTCAACTTAAATCTTTTGTGATTTTCAGGCTCTTGTCCATTTGCCTGGTGGTTTAGTTTTTCCATGTGAGAAGGGTTATAGATATGGAAATTTGAGTGTACCGGCTGTTAAAGTCTGGATTTTTATTAGCTTACAGGCACAGAAAAAATCGTTTTTCTTTAACATACCGGTACTATTATTCTATATTCTTGTAAATGCTACAAGTTCAAGCCTGATTTTCAGGATAATGTTGAATGGATTTATTGTATGACTGTTTATTTAATAACAAGTAGCAATACAAACATTTAACAATAAAACTATTCAATACCTCTTACACTATGCTTATTATCATTTAGAAGCTACTGGCTGGCTAAGTTTGATAGTCTGACCATCTACCAAATCCTGGTTTCCAGTCGTAATTATCAATTCACCTTCTTCCAGACCTTCTAAAATCTGGGCTTTGCCATTATAAGACAGACCTTTTTTAACTTTTTTCAGTTTGGCAGTGGTTTTACTTCCTTCTGTCGATGCTACAAATACAATGTCACCAAGTTCTGTCTTTTGAATAAGATTTTCGTCAATTACTAAAGTTTTATCTATTGTTTTGTCATTTATATTCACAACAGTCAAAAGATTAGGTTTCAGTTTATTATCACCATTTGGCAAAGCTATTTCAATGTCAAAAGTTCGGGTTGTCGAGTTAACTACTTGTCCGGCAAAAGTGATTCTGGCAGTTTTTTCTTCATTAATATCCGGTAACTTAATGGTTACAGGGTCTCCTTTCTTAACAGAGTTAATATAACTGTCGGCTACTTTCGCTTTTACTTTCATCATTGACAGATTTACCACTTTAGCAACAGCTGTTCCAGGTGTAGCCATATCCCCTATTTTCACATTTACGGCATCAACAGAACCAGCAATTGGTGAAGTAATACGAGTCATTGCCCACTGTGTTTTTAAAGTGGCTATTTGTTTTTCCAAACCCTCTTTATTGTTTTTGGCTTGCAGGTATTGTATTTCAGAACCTATCTTCTGGTTCCACAAATTTGCCTGTTTTTCATAAACGGTTTTAGCAAGACTGTAGGATGTTTCTAACTGAGCCAGATTTTGTACATAAGTAGCATCATCTATTAAAGCAAGCACCTGACCTGCACTCACATAGTCCCCTACTTTTACAGCAACCTGAGTAATTACACCACCTGTTTTAGGACTTACCGAAATGTTATTATCAGAATCCAGACTTCCCTGAACTTCTACAAAATGCTTGAATGTTTGTGGCTGTACTGGTTCAGCTACAACTATTTTGATTTTGGTAGAATCTTCTTTATTGCCACCCAATTCTTTTTCCAGAGCTGCAATCTTGGTATCCAGCTCGGTTTTTTGTTTTTTTAATTCGGCAAGCTCTGCTTTTTTATCTCCTGCCGGTTTGCTGCATGCTGTTGCAAGAGCCAGCATACTCAAAAATAAGACTGTCTTTTTCATATATTTCACAAGCCCCCCGACCCCCAAAGGGAGAGTTTTGAATATAATTTTTGTCTGAGGGTGTCTTCGTTCAGACAATATTTTTTATTTAAAAAGAATCTGTTTTATTCAAACTATTATTTACCATCATACAGTTTTCCTGTAGCTTTGTCTAAATCTACTTTGGCTATCAGGGCATCATATAAAGCAGCATAATAGTTGGTTTGTGCTTCTTTCAGGCTGGCTTCGGCATTGATTACTTCAATATTTGAACCTACACCTTCCTGATATTTTATTTTAGTAACTCTTACTACATTTTCTGCCAGTTCCAGATTTTTCTTCTGTATTTTAAGGCTTGAAAGAGCATTTTCGATTGTAATATTTGCCTGTTTTAACTGAAAATCAATACTACTTTTAAGCTGACTCTTACTGTTTATTGTCTTTTCAAGGCTAATTTTAGACTGCTGGGTTCTGTAGTACTTAGAAAGTCCGTCAAAAATTGGAACATTCAGTGAAACTCCTATAGTAGAAACTTTGAACCAAGGCTCATTAAATACTTCTTTCAACAGATTACGACTAGTGTTGTAGCCATACGAAGCACTGAAGTATAAACTTGGGAAATACCCAACTTTTGTATTCTTAATATCCAACAGATACAAGGCTTCCTGTGTTTGAAGTAATGAATATTCTATTCGGTTGGTATAGTCAAAATTTGATGGTTCAACTGGTGTAAAAGTTGCCTGATCAAGATTTTTGAGTTTATCACTTACAACAATTACCTCAGTGACAGGCACATTCATTTGAAATTTTAAGACCTCATAACTTAATTTTATCAGATTTTGTACCTTTTCATATTCAGATTTCAGATTATTCAGTTGTACTTCTATTCTGTCAACATCTATTTTCTCTACAAATCCATTTATATTCTGAGCTTTGGTTTGCTGAAAGAGCGTGTCCAGACGGGCTATATTTGTTTTTAGTAATTCAATTTGTTCTTCATTTACCAAAACTCCATAATATGCTTTGCTTACATTTTCTATAACCGTTTGTTTGGAAGATATAAGGCTCTTGGTATACAGCTCTTTGTAAGTTTTGGCAGCTTGAAGCCCGACAAAATAAGAGCCATTAAAAATCATCTGTGATGCAGATATGGAAGCACTTCCAGAAAATTGCTGAGAAAATTTAACAGGAGTAAATGAGCCAGCTGGTGCATTACGATCAAACAATATTGTTGGAAGAAAAGAGGTAGGCACATCCAGATAATCAGTAATAGAAGCAGAACCACTAATCTGTGGTAAGCCAATAGCACGCGTTTCACCGATTCTGGCTGTAGCACTCTTTACATCCAAATCAGCATTTTTTACTGAAATATTGTTTTTGATAGCATAATCAATAGCCTGTTGTAAAGAATAACTTGTCTGGGCAAAATTTGTTAAAGATACCAGACTGAATAGCATCATCAGGCAGGCAACCTTTATACTTGCCCCTAAAGGATACCTGATAGCCGTAAGCCGATACCTAAATTGTAGTGTTCTCATATTTTTGGAGGAGTTGTTGTAATGATTGTCTTCCAGCATCGGTTAAAATGCCATATAAAAAATGTTCTATAAATTGTAACTGAATCGTTTTCAGTTGAAAACTTCCATTTGGAAAAATATTAGGATCAAAGCCAATATAAACCTCCTCTACTCTCAATCTTGCCAGCACTTCGGGTTCTATTTCTGCTCTGTATAATCCCATTGCAATGCCTTTTTTAAGATTATCAGTCACTGATTTAATAATCCAATTTTCCTTATGTTCCTGAAAAATCTGCCAGGCTTTGGGATGATACTTTCTGAGTTCAAATAATGCAGACGGGTGTAGGGTATTGGTCAGCATTTTAAACTGTTGTATCTCCATCAACAATTCATGAATCGGATTTTCTGCATACTCTAATATTTTGCTGTAATCTCCCTTCTCACAATTCAAGTGGTTTTCAATACACTGGCATACTATATCATCTTTGTCTTCAAAATATTGGTAAAGTGTTTTTTTTGAGACTCCCAGATGGCGTGATATTTCATCCATCGTAATACTCTTAAAACCATATCGCATGAACAACTCCTCGGATGCAATCAGTATGCGATTGCGTATGTCTTTTTCCTTATCACCAGTCTCTTCTTTCTTGTAATCGGAAATCATAATTATTTATTTTGTGACAGTGCAAAACTACGGAAACTTTTTTTATTTACAAAGTTTCTTTGTATTAATTTTATATTACGTTTTGATGAATGGAAGGTTTTCGGGGACAAAAGGTGGCTACATTAAACAAGAGGAAAGTTTTTTAGAAAAGTCTTTTTACTAAAGGGAAAGACACAAATTGAATTATTTCAATATTTTTTAAAACAAATCTTTGTTCGCTATATGAAATAAATTTTTCTTAACAAAAAACAGTGTTACCCATTATAACTAAATTGCAGTAAGGATGATGGGGAGAATATGTTAAAAAGAGTAGAAATTTTGGACTTTTCTGAGTTATATTAGCAGGTAAAATAACTACTACTCAAACCTTATAAATGTATTAAAATGATTAATGAAATAGACCTGACATATCTTCGGAATGTTGTTTTGGGAAACCAGCAACTTTTTGCAGAAATTATCGAGACTTTTCTGGAACAGACACCCGAATATCTCATCAAGTTAAAACAGGCTTTAGAAGAAAAAAACTGGCATTCTTTTGCAAAAATCCTTCATAAAGCCAAACCTTCGTTTAAAACAGTAGGTATCACCCATGCTACCACCGTTATTGAAGCCATAGAAAAAGCACTGCATAATAAGCCTGATGCTGATATCATCTTGTTAAATCTGAACAAATTGTCTCAAATTTCTGAAGATTCTTATGGCTTTTTACGTCAATCTGTTTCTACTTTTTAAATATTTGACTTTCTAATCTGCTTATATCATGATTCTCTTTGAAAATTTTAAAAGCTGGAAACAATATTGCCAGGAAAACAATTTACCTGTTTTTTATCCTGTGCTTGAGTATGAAATCAGGGAAAAAGGAAGCAGTGAACAACAAATCAGAGAAGGTTTACTGAAAGCACTGGAGGTAATGAAAGAAGCAGTGCAAACTGGTCTTAGTGAAAATATGCAATCCCGTTCAGGCATGGTAAACAACAGTGGCAAGAAAGTTTTTAATGCACCTGTCACCGTACTTTCTCCTGAATTTAAGCGACTGATTTCAAGGGCGTTGGCAGCTAAAGAAGTCAATTCGTGTATGGGCAGAATTGTAGCTGCCCCTACAGCCGGAGCTTCAGGTATTTTACCGGGTATTCTGGTTACGTTACAGGAATTACATCATATTTCGGATGAAAAAATCATTGAATCTCTTCTGGTGGCTGCCGGAATCGGATTAATTATGGAAAGGAATGCTTCTATTGCAGGAGCCGTAGGCGGTTGCCAGGCTGAAACTGGAGCAGCAGCAGCAATGGGTTCCGGAGCAATCGTCTATAGTCTGGGCGGAAGCATCGATGAAGTTTTTACAGCAGTTGCTATTACTGTGCAATGTATGCTGGGTTTGGTTTGTGACCCGGTGGCTGGTCTTGTAGAAGTACCCTGTATAGTAAGAAATGCAAGTGCTTCTGCCATTGCTTATTCTTCTGCACAGATAGCCTTATCAGGGGTAAGTCCGGTAATTCCAGTGGATGAGTGTGTGGAAGCCATGGGTGAAATTGGGCAGAGTATGGAAAGTCGTTATAAAGAAACGGCTTTGGGGGGGCTGGCAGCTACCCTTACAGGGCAAGCCATTGCCAAAAAAGTTCTCATTCATGACATAGAGGTATTACCTGATCAAACCCAATAAACGCCTTAAAAAGGTAAATACAGGCAAAATTGTCTGGTAATAAATACTAAAATAAGGGGGATTTAGTATATGTTTACTTAATCATATACCAGTGCTGTTATTTAAAAAGCATTGGTATATTTTTTTGAACACTCTACAAAAAATAGTTTAACCTTTCCCTGAAAAGTGTTTTCCTGTTGAACTTTTTGCATATTTGAGATACATTTTCATCTTAATATTATTCCTTCGCCCATCTTTTTACGTATGAAAATTTTAGTGATTAACTGTGGCTCTTCTTCCGTAAAAGCCGATTTGATTGATACTGTTACTTCTCACAATCTTATTTCCTGTAAAATTGACCGTATTAATGACAAAAACCCTGTATTGTCTTTTTCGGACGAAACCGAATCTGTATTTCTGTCCGAACCAGGCTACGAAAAAAGTTTGTCTGCTGCTTTTAATAAGATGAAATCAAAACCACTTTTTGATGGATTGAAAGGGGTAGGACATAGAATTGTACATGGTGGCAACCTCATGTCAGAGCCGGTAATTATCAATGAAGACATTGAAAAAGAGATTGAAAAATTATTTATACTAGCCCCTTTACATAATCCTGCAAACCTGACAGGGGTACGTCTGGCAAAACAGTTCTTTCAGGAAATACCTCATGTAGCTGTTTTTGATACCGCTTTTCATCATACATTACCAGCACGGGCAAGTACTTATGCCTTACCAAAATCAATGACAAATAAGCACTTGCTTAGACGATATGGTTTTCATGGCACAAGTCATGAATATGTAGCCGGAAAAGCAGCTGAATACCTTCAGGCAGATGTAAGAGATTTAAGGATTATTACCTGTCATCTCGGAAATGGAGCCAGCGTATGTGCTGTAGAATATGGTCGTTCGGTTGAAACCAGCATGGGAATGACACCTTTGGAGGGACTGGTAATGGGCACCAGAAGTGGCGACATAGATGCCGGAATTTTATTTCATCTGGCAGAACAGGAAAATTTGGATATACATACACTTAACAACCTGCTCAATAAACAATCTGGTTTACTTGGACTCACTGACGGACTTAGTAACGATATGAGAGACATTGAAAAAAGAGCAGCGGAAGGTGATGAAAATTGTCGGGAAGCCATTAATATTTTTTCACACCGGTTACGTAAATATATAGGAGCTTATGCGGCTGTCATGGGAGGAGCCGATGCCATTATTTTTACTGCCGGTATCGGTGAAAATTCAGCAACCATCCGGCACAGAGTTTCTCAAAGGCTTGATTTTTTAGGAGCTATTCTGGATGAAGATGAGAACCGGGATGTAAAAGTTTCTGACAGCAAGCCTGTGGCTGATATTTCTACTCGCAACAGTCGTTGTAAAATATTAGTTGTAGCTACTGATGAAGAACTTGCTATAGCCAGACTTTCTGCCAAAGAAATTATTGAAGATCGTAACCTGAAAGCAATTAAAGCCATCCCTATTGCTGTTTCTGCACGTCATGTACACCTTACACAACAAACAGTAGAAGAACTTTTTGGTGTGGGGTATCAACTCACTGTCCGAAATCCACTTTCACAACCCGGGCAATATGCATGTAATGAAACGGTAACACTGATAGGACCTAAAAATCATCTGGAAAAAGTAAGAATATTAGGTCCTGTTCGCAGCAAAGACCAGGTTGAAATTTCAAGAACAGATGAATTTTTTTTAGGAATTGATGCTCCTGTCAGAGAATCAGGACATACTGAAAACACCCCGGGGCTTACACTGCTGGGTACTGACAACAGAAAAGTGACCTTAAAAGAAGGTGTAATATGTGCCTGGAGACATATACACATGCACCCTGATGATGCTGAAGCATTTCAGGTAAAAGACAAAGATATTGTAGAAGTTGAGGTACGAAATGCAGAACGCAGTCTTACTTTTGGTGATGTAATCATCAGGGTATCTGAGCAATTCAAACTGGAAATGCATATTGATACAGACGAAGCCAATGCAGCAGAAATAACTAATGGTGTAGTAGGTGAACTGCACACTACTGATGCAAGTGGTAGCTTAAAAAAGAAGAAACTTCAATAATGACGTGATGTAAAATGAATAAAAAGACTTACCAATTCTTGCAAAAAATCTCAATTCATAGAGCATAATCTAGGACTTGGTAAGTCTAAAAACGTAGTTCAACCTTTAAATCAGTGTAATAAGATAATTAAACGAGTAAAAGTTGGTAAGTATTTAATAATAAAGCTTATAAGTATTTGACAAACAATAGTTTGATAATACGTCCAATCCCAAACCCACTTTACTAACCAAATTCATAACAATAATCAGGAGAGTTGATATTTCAGAGCGTGATTTTCTGCTATCAGATTATCAATCGTTTCCTGCATCTCTATATTTCTTCTATCCATTTCTTCCTGAGTAGCCGACAATTCCTCCATATTTTGTCGCATTTCTTCTTCAGCAGCTTTCAGTTCTTCTGTTTGCTGACGACTTTCTTCTAATAACTCCTGCATGGTTTCTGAAATTTTTACACTATTCAGAGAAGATGCTACAAATTCTCCAGCCTTTTCCAGAAAATCAATTTCATATTTTTCCCACTTCTTAAAGCCTGCTATTTCAAATACACCTTCCACTTTATCATTATATTTAAAAGGAATAATGGAGAGACATGTAGGAGTGGCATCACCTAAGCCAGATGTAATCAAGGTGTATCGTTGAGGGATTTCAGTAAGAACAATTGTGTCGGCTTCCAGATAGCACTGTCCTACCATACCATCTCCTACTGCAATTTGTTTTTCAACATACTTCTTTTTGTCAAAAGCAAAACAGGCTACCAGATCAAGATATTCATTTTTTTGTTCCCCCTTTACAATAAACAAGCTGGCTTGCTGGGCTTTCAAATATTTGCATAAAAATCTTACTACTTCTTCCGACAATTCCGTCAGCCCTTTATGTTGCATATTTCTTACCAAAACAGAAAATTGAGCTAACCCTTCATTTGTCCAGTTTCTTTTGTCATCTTCCTTCTTTATCAGTCTTAAATTATCTCTTAGTTCCAGCAACTTGCCTACTAACGTATTAGTGTTTAGTGACTTATTATAGCCCTCCCAGTCAAGAGTTAAATTACCTGTTGAAATATTGGAAACAAACTGAGAAATTTTCTGAAAATTAGCAATTGAATTATTGATAACCGATTCTTCGTCGTCAGCTTTGATTTTTGTTCCTGAATTAAACAAATAAGTCTGATTATTTTCCTCCAAGTCTCTTAACAGCTTTCGTCGATTCATGGTATCTTTTTTCAGCCGAAGCAATACCAAAACAACTGAAGGGATACCCAATAATACCATGATAAATCCTACTACGATGCTTACTCTGAAACTAATTGTATAACTAGCCAGAGCACTTTGTGTAACTTCTTCTTCAAATGCAACAATTTTGGATTGGGCTCTTTCAAGTGGACCACCCAGCTTGCTTCCTTTATCTAATTTGAATATCTCAAAAAAAGCAGAGTCCTGATGATTGCGTAACATATCAGCCATTATACCATAATCAGTAACTAACAAACGGATATAATCTTCAAAATCTTTTACTGCTGCCAACCCGGAAGTATCTGTATAGTTTTGTAATTGTAACAGACTATCTAATCTGGCAAATGTTTTTTCCATTTTATCTTCAAGCTGCTTCGGCTTTATATAGAGCAATCGGTCTTCACGAACCAACGCATAACCTCTGAGAGCAACATCCAGGTCTCTTACTACATCAAGATAAGAAAATCTGATTTCAAATTTTGCTTTTTCTGCGATGCGTTGCATTTGTACGGCTGTATCAATTCGGTTTTTGGTAACAATAATTAACAAAAAGCAAACTACCATTAGTGTGGCTGCTAAAATGAGCGAAATGCCAATAGCATTTCTTTGAAGAAAGTTTTTCATACTACATAGAAAGAAAAAGACATAGCTAAAAACAGCAAAGGATATTACAGTAAGAATGACCTCTTACTTGTTTTTACACTTCCGGAAAAAGAATGACTTACAAGAGATTTGAGTATGAACAGGCAAAAATTCCTAAAAACTGACTAAAAAGAGGTTTTGAGCAAGAAAAGTATTCTTTGTCTTAAAAAATTACAATAAATGTAAGTAAAAATACTGTAATTTATAAATCTTTATTAAATCTGATACTTTTTATTTTTATGAGTCGGTTTATGAAGGTAAATAAATAAAAAAAGTACTTCCTCTGTCTGGTACACTTTCAACTTCAATTTTTCCATTTAAGGATTCCGTCTGTGCTTTTACCAGATACAATCCCAAACCTTTACCCTCTATATGCAGGTGAAATCTCTGATAAGGCAAAAACAATTTGTTTCTGTATTTTTCTAAATCAATACCTATACCATTGTCAGCAACAGAAATACAGACATAACCAAACCTGTACTGAGATTTGATATGAATGACAGGTTTGCATTCCGTACATCGATATTTGATTGCATTATTTATCAGATTATACAAAATGCTTGAAAAATAGGCAGGAACTGAATGTACAGTTTCAAGTTCCGAAAAATCGGTAGTTATATCTATACCATAATCTGTTATTTCTTTCTCAAAAACAGTTTTTAATTTATCCACTTCTTCTGACAGAGAGATGGGCATCAAAATAATTTCCGGGGTTTTGCTAACAGACAATATATCGTTTAAATCTTTGATAATTTCATCAAGTTGTCGGGTTGATAATACCAGTTTTTCAATAATCCCTAATGTTTCTTCAAAATTAATATTGGGCAACTCCATCAAACTCCCTAAACCTAATATTCTGGCAACTGGTGACCGAAGATTATGAGCTGTAATAAAAGCAAATTGCTCAAGTTGCCGGTTGTATTGTATCAATGTTGTATTAGCCTTCTGCAAGTCTTCTGTCCGTTTGGCAACCTCTATCTCAAGCTTCTGGTTATACTCCTCAATCAGTTTCTGAGCCTCTTTTAATTTTTCATTTTGTTCGGATAAAGTGTCCCTATGAGTCACCAATTCTTCCTGAATCATGGCTAATTCTTCGTTTTGTGTTGTTATTTCTTCATTCTGAGCAGTGATTTCTTCTGTTCTTATTTGTACAAGCTTTTCCAGTTTATCATTCTCTTCCGATAAAATCTTCGTCAGTGACTCTTCTGCCTCCCTTCTTGCTACCTCTACATCCCATATCTTAACTGCCATAGCTGCTGAAAAAAACATCATTTCAAAAGCAGACCCCAGAACTAAACTATTTCTTGTAAAAAAATTATAAGGAAGCCAGTCTAAAATTACAGCCGTTATAACAAAAAGACTAAAAGTGAATACAAAAATGCCTATTGCAAAAAAAATGGTCGATTTCTCCCTGTTTTTCAATGCGATGACAGCACAATATTGCAATACCAGAGAGGTGAGAATTGAGGTAAACTCTACCAGTTGATATGCGATAACCCAAACTCTGAAAAGAGAAAGCAGAATGACTATAACAAATACCAAAATAAGAGCATAAAAAATTTTATTAATAATGGCATGATGGGGTATATTGAGTATATGTCTGGTAAAATTAAGCAGAGAGATATACCCCACAGAGGTAAATACAATACCATGATAATACAATACAGAGGTCCAATCACCCAAATATTGGAAAGTATATCCTACAAAAAAGGAAAGATTGATAAAACCAAAACAAAAAAGCGATACGATATAATATAAATATATCTTTTCCCTAAAAAGTATGAAAGTAAACCAGTTAGAGATTATCAAAATCAAAACTAAACCTAAATAAAATCCACCTATCAGGTTGTTATTTTGGTTAATGGTAAGAAATTTTTTTTTATCTACTAAGGTGAGAGGTAATATGAGTACAAGATTAGATTTGACTCGTAAATAAATAGTTTTTGGGACTAATCTATGAGTTGTGGCATCAATAGATGTAAGTAATGTGCTGACATTTATTTCCCGATGAGAATACGGATAAGCATATCCCATTTTCTGAGATTGATATTTACCCTTTTCGTCAGGTATAAAAATTTCAATATCCTCAACAGAAGCATTGGCAATCTCAAGCAAACACTCTGACTGAGAGCGATTAATAAAGTCAAATTTGAGCCAAAATGTGGACGACGAAACACCTAAGTTCAATACTGGATATTTATTTAATCTGAATTTTTTCTGGTATGATTCGGCTAAAACATTTTCCAATCTTAAATTACCTGAAGCATCTTCCATCACATAAACCGATTCTCCGATTGGTCGTACTTCATCATTCCCATTAAAAACAATGGTTTTATTCTGGGCATAAAGCAACCCAGGTAAAAAGAGCAAAAAAATGAGTATGCTGGTATGTTTCGTCATAGGAGCATTCAATTTTTGATACTACTATATTGTTTACTGTGAGGTATAAATTGACTAATACTCTGAAATAAATCCAGAAAACATGTTTAATGTAAAGAGAGTCTGCTGCTTAAGTGGCAGGAAGGTATTGAATGTGTCAAAAAAACAAAAAAAATACATATAATGTACTTTTCTTCTAAAGATTATTTAAAGTTGACTTTTTCTTTTTTTGGATTTTGCCCGATTTTAAATCTCCTGTATTGTTTATAACCTCATTTATGAGAGGATGTTTAAAATTTGTAATGAATACCAATTACCAACACATCACATTCTTATCAAGATAAATTACGTCGATAAATCTCATAATCTCAGGAGAACCTTTGATAATTTTTTGGTATGTAGAAGCATTTTAAGATTGTTCGGAAGCAGAACAGGACAGGTATTGCCAGAAGTAAATTTTTGAAATTATAGCCTGGCTTATGATATTTTGTTTAACAGATTCCTGTCAAACAAAATATTTATCCTTTGGACAGAAGATACCAAATAAATGTCTTTGAAGTTTTTAAAACAATCTGAAAATCAAAGTACAGTTATCAATACAGGCAAAATATTGATGAAAGATTGAGATAAGGATAAAAATCTTTGGGTTTGCATTTCCAATCAAATTTTTCGGTTAGGTAGTAAGTAAAAGCCAATATTATTAAATCCTCATAAGGAATAACACACTGACAGTCAACAGCTAAACAACCAATTATTACAAAGTTTGCTTTTTAGGTATCTTCATTTTGTTATTCTACTTTGTTTAATTTTACAATCAAAATGAATCCAATTGATTAAAAATTTGCTTCAAATGTCTGCAACAACTTTATTGCACACGCTCCCATGCCGGAAAGTGATCTTATATATTGCCTCAAGTTTGGATGGCTATATTGCTAAACCCAATGATGACTTGAGTTTCCTGAATCTCGTTCATAAAGAAAACGAAGACTATGGTTATAATGACTTCATCAAAACAGTAGATACAGTAATATTGGGGAGAAAAACTTATGATTGGGTAATGAAACAAGTTCCGGTATTTCCTCATACTGATAAAAAAACTTACGTCATTACCCGAGTTGCACAACCCAATTCTGGCAATATTGTATTTTACACTGAAAGTCTGAAAGAGCTGATTACAAAATTAAAACAAGAGCCTGGTACAAATATTTTTTGTGATGGCGGAGCTGAAGTAGTAAACCTGCTATTGCAAGAGAGATTGATAGATGAATTTATTATCTCTATCATTCCAGTCTTACTTGGTGCCGGCACAAAGTTGTTTCAAACAGGCTACCCTGAACAAAACATAAAACTTTTGTCAGTTAAACATTTTGATACCGGACTCACACAACTACACTACGAGTGCATTTAGGCATTTATCGTCACCTTTCTACTTTATAATAAAGACTGATAACCTGTTTACAAGCATAAAAATTATTAAGGCTTTACACTATAAACTGCTGTGAGTAAATCTTTGACTGCAAAAGGATTATCAAAATCTTCATCTACAGATGTGTAAACAATCGTTCTGTTTTGAGCGACAACAAAAGTAGCCGGCAAGACAATATCTTTCTCAACACCTGAAATACGCTCGTAAGCAGGAAAGCGACTGGAATATACACCATATTTTTCAGCAATTTCTTTCCCTAAATCCTGATAAATGCCGAATGAAGCATCTGTTTTACGAATAAGATTTGCGATAGAAAGCACTGGTGCAGGTGTGAGAACAATGAGTTCGCCTCCTAAACCCCGTATTTTGTGATAGGTATTTTCAAGAATACTCAAAAATAATTCAGCATAGCTCTCACTCCAGTCAGGGTCGAAAAAACTAATTACGAGGGGTTTTTCAGCAAGTAAATCTTCAGAGGAAATAATATTAATATCTCCGGCATCTGCATGTTGTAAAATATGTTCGTATTGATTTAATGAAAAAGCTGGGGCAAGGTCTCCTACACCCGGCACCTGAATTCGTCTGTTGATTACAGGAAAATTAAAATAATCAGCTATGATAGTGGAGGTTAACTCGCCAAGTTCGTTTTCAAATTCGTATAACATAGTAATAAATTGATTTTTAGTAGATTGTTAGTGGTTACAGACGGATTCGAACCGTCGTGAGAAGCCTTGCAAGCCTCTGCCTCACCTCTCGACCATGTAACCAGATGATTTTTCCGGTCTAGGAAAACTTTGAAAATTAAATTGATTGAAAAAGTCAGCTAAAAGCCAAAAAGAAAGTATCAACAACAACAGGCACAACAGGAAGACATCATATCAAATACAAGTGTTGATGATGTGTAAGTTGATTGTGCTGAAAGAGTGAATGTCTGTTGCATTGTCATGGTTTCTAACAAATTTATATATCCCTTTGTTTGGGTCAGGAGTTAGCACCTTCTCTCTGTGGAGGGTTGCCAAAAGGTTTTGGAGCCTGTTCTCTACCTTTTTTCGTTATAAATTTTTGTAATCTCTACTAATACAATAGAATTACTATGCAAATATAATAATCAAATTTTAGAAGTCAAGTTTTTTTCAAAAAAATTTCAAAAACGTAACTTGCTTCAGGTAAAAACAGGTGATTTTAGTAGCATTTACAGGTATAGCCCGATTTTTAAAACTGGTCAGGTCTTATCATAAGTAAAGAGTTAATGTTTTGATAATTAACGTGAATTCGGGATAAAAAGCGGGTAGGGATGCAACAGCAGCGTGAACTAACCCGAAATCCTTACAAGAAAGATAAGAGACCTAGAAAATCAGGGTTAGTTTTTGCTGTGGCTGCCCTTTTTTGCTTACTTTTTTGGCATACAAAAAAGTAAGAGGTCTCTAAATGAGGAAATGTGAGCAATTAGTTAAAAACAAAATGTCAAACATTTGATAATCAATGATTTAATATATGATTTAATCCCGAACTCACGTTAATTAGCACTCAAAGTGTAAACCCTTGCGAGAATTCTGTACTTCTTCATTTTGTCCAGATACTTATCATTTATGAATTAAATTTCTTTCTCAGAACCTAATAAGTCTTTTTAGGTATTTCACTTTTCAAATAGATATTAGGAGTATAGATTTTGAGACCAAATGGTTTTATATTCACGCTAAACTTTAGAATCCATTTTAGCATAATTTGAAAAAAAAGTTTTTACATTGTTATCTCATTCAGTCATTTTCCACCTCAATCCTAACCGCATGTTTGATTTACCTGTTATCTCTATTAAAAATCTCAATAAAAATTATGGTTCTGTACCAGTCTTAAAAGGCATCAATCTTGAAGTAAAAGGCAGTGAAATTATAGGTTATATTGGTCCTAACGGAGCTGGTAAATCTACAACAATTAAAATACTGACAGGCTTACTCTCTGATTTTGACGGTGAAGCCACCATTATGGGACTTGATGTAAAAAAAGAGCCAATAGAAATTAAAAAACGCATTGGTTATGTGCCCGAAAATGCCCTGCTTTATGAATCACTAACCCCGACTGAGTATCTTCGTTTTATTGGGCAACTCCGGTCTATGGATAACGATGCGATTAAAAAAAAATCTTTGGAGCTGCTTCATATTTTCGGACTGGAAGGCAAAGAAAATAACCGTATGAGCAGTTTTTCAAAAGGTATGCGTCAAAAGGTTCTGCTCATATCAGGACTCTTGCATAACCCTGACATTATTTTTCTTGACGAACCCCTTTCCGGGCTTGATGCCAATGCAGTGATATTGGTGAAAGAAATATTATCACAACTGAAAACAGCAGGTAAAACGATATTTTATAGTTCTCATATCATGGATGTAGTAGAAAAAATTTCTGACAGAATTATTATACTCAATCAGGGACAAATCATAGCTGATGGTACTTTTGAGCAGTTAAAAGCAGGTTCTGATTCAGGTTCGCTTGAAAAAATTTTTTCACAGCTCACCGGTGAAACCTACCAAACACAAAGTCAGGCTGGACAATTTATCCAAATTCTTAACGATTAATACACTTACATGAATTTATTTATACTCTGGATTTTAGACCGTTTTCAGGGGTTGTTCAGGTTTTGGGAAGTTGACTATAATCAGCTCAGGCTCATTGTAGAAGTAAAGTTAACAATGGACAACCGCCGAACCTATACTGCATTCCGGCAAACTACTCAGCCAGATGCAGAAAAAAACAATCGTTTTTTAGCAATCCTTTTATGGTATGCTTTTATGAGCTTGATTATGGGAGGAATTTTTGTATTTCTGTTACCATCTCTGTTTTGGTCAGGTACTTTCTTTTTTGGCTATACTATGTTTGTGATTGGAATGGCACTGGTGTCAGATTTCTCTAATATCCTTTTAGATACGGCAGATAATCAGATTATATTGCCTTTGCCTGTAAACAGCAAAACCTTACTTTTTGCCAGAATTGTCCACATTATTAGCTATTTACTACTTATCAACCTTGCGGTTTCATTATTTCCTTCAATCATGTTTGGTTTTAAATATGGTTGGGTAGCAGGCAGTCTTATTCTATTGTTTAGTTTTCAGAATAGCTTGCTTGTAGTAGCATTAGCTAATCTTTTTTACCTGTTGGTACTAAAATTTAGCAGTGAAGAAAAATTACGGAATATTATTAATTCTGTTCAGATATTTACTACTGTTTTCTTCGCTGCTGCTTATCAGTTGATTCCTCGTATGCTCAACACTTCCGATTTGGTAGACAAAGATATTAGTATTTATTGGTGGAATTATCTGATACCACCATTCTGGTTTGCTGCAAGTGCAGAAGCCATCACTCACAACTATTATACTCCCGACTATCTTACTTTTATTGGATTGATGACAATTATACCAATATTTACTTTCTGGCTAATAAACAAATACCTTGCCCCTGTCTTTTCACAAAGAATAGCCCTACTTGGTACAGGCGTTGCTGGCAATGAGACAGTCTCTTTAAAAAATGTTGATAATAGAAAAACACTTTCAGAGAAATTATCAGTTTTCTTTACCCGTTCTGTTATCGAAAAAACTGGTTTTGAATTAGCATGGAAACTCACTTCCCGTGATCGTAAATTTAAGTTGAGGACATATCCTGCATTTGGTTCGATAATACCTATTATTTTAGTTACTTTTTTTAAAAACGGTAGCAGTTTCACAGAAAATTTTGATGATATTAGACAAAGCCATGTCTATTTTTTTATAATCTATATTGCTGCTCTCATTCCTCTTGTTTTCTTTCAAAATATGGCATTTTCTGATGATTTCAAAGCCTCCTGGTTTTACAGGAGTACCCCTCTTGATACTCCTGGCAAACTACTTGCAGGGGCTTTAAAAGCAGTATTGGTGAAAACCTTTGTTCCTATTTTTTTCTGCATTGGTCTCTTACTTTTTTTTATATGGGGCACTAAGATTTTGCCTGATTTATTACTCGGATTTATAATACAACTGTTATTTACACAAGTGTATATCCTTGCTTCCAAGCATTACTTTCCGTTTTCAGCAGAATTAACTCAATCTGAGCAAACCGGCTCTGGTCTAAAGATTTTAGGAATTATGGTTGTAGAATCTCTCACCGGATACTTACATTTTACAGTTTCTAAAATTGACTATGTGGCAATTGTAGCATCTGTAGTACTCATACCAGTAGTTGTTTTGGTTTATGAACGCTATAAGAAGATTGGTTGGGATCAAATGCAAGTACCAGGATTTTAAAATAAAAAATAAGTATTTTTACTAAGTATCTCACTTTCAAATTATTATAAAACAACGATTTAATTTCAAGAAAAAATTAAGTAATTACATAAAACAATTTAAAATTAACTGCGTTATTTGTTTAAGTATGTCAAAGTTCTTTTCTTATTTAAACAGATAACAACATGAAAATGATGATCGTGGGGATAGGGTTTTTCATGTGTTTTATCGGAACCGTTTCGGCTCAGGTATCACATACTAACGACCCGACATATTCTCCTAATAATTACAAACACGCGAATAAAGCTGCTGTAGCAAAGAAAAAATTTGCAGGCACAAATGTAAAAACGGTTCAGGCAGATAACAGCCTTGAAGCTAATGCCAATTCGTTGGTAAACGGCAATTACAAAATGCCACACAACAAAATCAATCGAAAAAATCAAACGATAATTTTGTTACCTGTGTCTGATGCTCAAAATCCAACTAATGCAACAGCAAATCCGGCAAATTACAAACGCCAGAATTTGAATATTCAGAAAGCCCCTTTACCAAAAAAAGAGCCCTCTGTTATTCAGAAAGATTCTACTGTTATTGAATAATTTTTTTCATACAAAAAGCCGTTTCAACATAAGTCTGAAACGGCTTTTCTTTTTATACCCCCTTTATATTTACCTGATAATCAAAACATCCCCCTACTCTCCATCTATTTTATAGATTGCTTTACTTATCTTTTTATAGGTTTCTTCATTGATATTGTTTCTTACGAATGTTGTGATCTTACTTTCATCTTTTGTAGCTGCAATCAATTCATAACTCAAATATTTTAAGGAAGTTCCCAGATAGATTACTTCACCGATTGCAACAAAACGACTTGCTGAATCGATAAAACTTATCCTGAAATCTGAGAAACCTAAAATACATAGTACAACTTTTAAAGCTGTATAATAACTCCTTCTTTTTCAGGCTTGAAAAGCTAAAAAACACTAAACTTCTGAAAATACCATCTCCTCTTGTTGTAATTGCTTTGAGGTTTTACGGCTACCATCATGGCTCCAGCCTGGAGCATAAAACACATATTTTAATTTAGTAATCCAGTCAATATCATTCCTTTTCAAATCATGAGCAATATTTTTCCATTCATGAAAAAGAATCTCTCCCGGATGATTTTGCGAAACAGATGATGTCAATCCATAGTGCACAGGCTCTTCAGGCAGTTCTCTTTGAAAAGTTTTAAAAAGCATATCCCATAACATAATAGTCATGCCCATGTTTTTATCCAGATATTTGGTATTGGAACCGTGGTGAACACGATGATTGGAGGGCGTAGCCAGAATATATTCCAGAAAGCCAAGATTTTTGAAGTATTGGGTATGAGAAAGTAAGCCTAATATTTGAGTAATTGAGTACATCAGTAAAATATCAGCAGCTTTGAATCCCATAAAACCCAATGGCATAAAAAATATAAACCTTATCAGTGGTTCAAAGGCAGACGACCTAAATCCTACTGAAAGGTTGAAATTTTCGGAAGAATGATGTGTAACATGAATAGCCCAGAAAAAGCGAGACGAGTGTTCCAGATAATGTAATAAGTAAAAGATAAGGTCTTCGGCAAGATAGAGCACAATCCAGTATACCCAGACGTTCTCAATAGAAAAAAAACGAAACTGATAAGAAAAATGCAAGAGATAAAACCCAAACAATGTAAGAACTAATACTTCCAATCCTGAACTTACCAGCATCATACACAAATTATGAAAGGAATCTTTCCAGGAATATAATTTTTTATTTTCAAGCCGACTTATTAAAAGTTCCGCAGAAATAAGGATAACATAAAAAGGAGCCGTTAGCATTACAAGCAAATCACGGGTGGCAGATTCTATCATAATCAAAAAAATTATTGGGAAATAAACTACTGCAAAATTATGGTTTACAATAGTTATGACCAACAAATAATTTACTTGAAAAGAGGCATTGGGATAAGATAATCCGGAAATAGTTATAGTGAGAACTACAATTTTTTAAGCTATCTCAAGCATAGCCAAAATTTCATCTACATATTCCCGGGAATTGAAGAGGCGTGGTACTTTGTGTTGTCCACCAAGTTTATTACGCTTTTTCATCCAGTTATAAAAAGTCCCTTCTGGAACACTATGAATAATTGGATCCTGCAATGCCATATTTTTGTAGCGTTTGGCATCATAATCTGAGTTTATTTCTCTAAGTGTATGATCTAATATCCGGGTAAAATGCTGCAAATCTGAAGGCTGTTTAGCAAACTCAATCATCCATTCATGTCCTCCCCTTCTACCTTTGTCCATAAACATAGGGGCAGCCGTGTAGTTAAGGATGATAGCTCCGGTAGCTTCGCAAGCCCTTGTAACAGCTATTTCAGCATTTTCTACGATTACTTCTTCTCCAAAAGCATTAATAAAGTGCTTGGTTCTGCCTGAAATTTTAATACGATATGGATTTACAGAAGTAAACTTGACAGTATCTCCTATCTTATAACGCCACAGACCTGCATTGGTAGAAATAACCATAGCATAGTTTTTACCGGCTTCTACCTGTTCTAAGGTTAGTGTACGGGGGTTTTCAGCATCAGCTTCTTCGGCAGGAATAAACTCATAAAAAATTCCATAATCAAGCATGAGCAACAGTTCGGGAACAGATAAATTATCTTGTAAACCAAAATACCCTTCAGAAGCATTATAAATTTCCATGTAAGACACATCATCCGAAGGGAAAAACTTCTTTCTAAACAACTCACGGTAAGGATCAAAAGCCACTGCCCCATGACAAAAAACCTCAAAATCTTTCCATATCTCAAGCATATTTTCTTTACCTGTAAGTTCAAGAATACGCTGAATCAGTACAATAGTCCAGGTAGGCACCCCAAGAATACTGGTTATTTTTTGTTTCATGGCAACTTTTGCCATTTTTTCTATTTTCTCCTCCCACTCACTCATCAAAGCAATATCAAGTCCGGGAGAACGCATAAATTGTGCCCATTCGGGCAGATTTCTCATCACCAAAGCAGAAACATCACCCACCAGGGCATCTTTATTATCCTGTACCTGTTGCAAGCTTCCACCTATTGATAAGCCTTTTCCTGTAAAAGTTTGTGTTTCAGGTTTATTAAGTACATACAAAGATATCAGGTCTTTTCCTCCCTGATAATGGGTCTGGTGAAGCGATTCTACCGAAACAGGAATAAACTTACTTCTGGCATTGGTAGTTCCTGAAGATTTGGAGAACCAGCGTATTGGAGAGTGCCATAGAATATTTTGTTCTCCTTTCATCATGCGTTGTATGTAAGGGAAAAAGTCTTCGTAGGTAGAAACGGGTAGTCTTTCCTGAAAATCTTCTATCTGAGAAATATCTGAAAATCCATACTTTTTCCCGAATTCAGTTTTACGGGCAGCATATACAAGTTTTTTAAATTGCTGCTGCTGTACATCCATACCATTCTCCATAAAATGCCGGATGGTACGAACTCTGGGTTTAAGCAGTTCTTTAACAGCAAAATTAAAAAAATTTAACACAGGTCGGGTTAGCTTTTAGGTTTTGTAAAGCAGTATCTTATATGTTCTTTACAACTTATAAATTCTTATTACCTTCTACTTTTCTGTCAATTCTACCTTTCTTCCGTCATAATCTTCTACTATCGCTTTAAATCCATAAGTAGTTTGCTGAGGATAAGATACTATTTTATAATTATTTTCCAGCAATATACTAATCTTTTCATTAAGATTTTCTACAAAAAAACCAAGCCGGGTGGTTTTATCTGTCACAATATCATTTTTGCCCAAAGGATATATTTCAAAAACAATGTCATTTACAATAGTTGCATAATGCCATACTCCTCCTTCATGTTTATGATATTCAAATTTCAAACCCAAAAGTTCATAAAAACAGACTAATTGCTGAATATCATGCGTTTTTAATACTATCAGATTGAATGTCATATCAAAAGAACTATACTCCAGACTTTTATACTTTCAACTGCAAATATAAAAACTAAAAAGTATAACATTATAAAGATAAAGTGTCATTTTTTCTGTGTTTTTAGCTATTGAGCAAAGACCTTTCTCTTAAACTCATAGTATTCTCCCAAATAAGCTTTTCTTACATCAGGGTCATTAACCAGCATTTCAGGCTTGCCTTGTTTAAAAATTTTGCCCTCACCCATAATATAAGCCCTGTCTGTAATAGAGAGGGTCTCATCCACATTATGGTCAGTAATCAGCACTCCAATATTTTTCTTTTTAAGTTTCACCACAATCATTTGTATCTCCTCTACAGCAAGCGGGTCAACAGCTGCAAAAGGTTCGTCAAGCAATACAAACTTAGGCTCTACTGCCAGAGCTCTGGCTATTTCTGTACGCCGTCGTTCCCCTCCTGAAAGCATTTTACCCATACTTTTTCTTACTTTTTCCAGTTTAAATTCTTCAATAAGCATATCCGTTCTTTCCCGCTGTACAGACTTGGGCTGTCCCGTCATTTCCAGCACCGCCATGATGTTATCCTGCACTGAAAGATTTCGAAAGACAGAGGCTTCCTGAGCAAGATAACCTATTCCCAACCTTGCCCGTCTATACATAGGCAAACGAGTAATATCTTCATCTTCAAGATAAATATTCCCGGAGTTGGGCTTTATCAAACCTACAATCATATAAAACGTGGTTGTTTTACCTGCCCCGTTTGGACCTAAAAGTCCAACAATCTCACCCTGACTTACCTGTACAGAGACATCATTGGCTACTGTTCGTGCTCCATATTTTTTAATAAGATGCTCTGAACGAAGTACCATTTTTCCTTCACGACTGGCTGTAGTTATTTCGCTTTCAGTAAGCAATAAATTCGATTCCATTATCAAAGTATAATTGTTCCGACAGTTCTTCAACAAATATTAAACCAAAGAAACTGAAACAATGATTTTAAAAGATTTCAGATAGATAAAGTTTCGTAAAATTAGTTTTTTCACGATTTATTTGGAAATCTAATCAGAAAAGAACGGAAATTAGTACAATATCAAAAAACATATTTCAGTATTTTGTAAAAAAATGAGCACATGAACACCATAATTTCCACAATTATGTAACTTTTCCGGGAAAAATTGCATATAAATCATAAATCAGCTAACTTGCTTGTTTAAAAAGCTGATTTAAAAACAGTTATAAAAATGTACGGAGTTTAGCATCTGAATTATAAGGTGTTGCCAAATATAAAACACTCAAACAAAAGCTTTATTCAGCATAAATCGTACACAAGATCAACCACATTTTCAATGCGAAAATTAATTACGCTACTCATCCTCACCTTTATTTTTCAGGCAGGCTTTACCCAGCAGAAAAAACCTGTCCGTAATCGTTTCGGCTCTGATGACCTCCATTTTGACTTTCGTAATATCAATGTGTTGGTATATTATTCTAATCCGGCAGCTCTTGCTAAAATCAAGGCTTACGAAAAAAGTGGAGAATATGGAAAAGCTTATCAAGCTTTGAGCGACTATGTACAAAGTTTTGGTATTCAAAATTTTTACAGAGACTCAGATATGATTTGGCGTTGGGGGCAACTTGCTGAAAAAATCGGAGAACTCGAAAAAGCCAAAGCCATCTATCGGCTTGCATTACGTCATCATCGGAATGATATAAACCGGATTTTAAAGTATTATGATATTGAACAGCATTACGATTCTCTCAACAAAAATACAGAAGAAAGTTATGTACCAATAGAATATTATTATCAATTGGTAGAATATCGCAAACTGGTAGATACTTTGTTACCTCCGGTGGGTGTAGAACTAAACATGGGAACAGGCATCAATTCTGACAAGCCAGATTATGGACCTACACTGGATATGCACGATAACCTCATTTTAACTTCCAAACGTAACATGGGCAAAAAACAGATGGGGTTTAAGTCTTTTCCAAATGAAGATATCTTCTTTGCAAAGAAGATGGAAGGGGCTTACTGGGATGAGGCTAAGTTGATGGAAGGAATTAATACTGAATATAATGAGGGGTCAGCACAGGTGAGCAAAGATGGCAAACAGCTCTTTTTTGTACGTTGCGACAGTCCTGACGGATATGGCAGTTGTGATATTTATGTGGCAGATATGATGATTGCAGAAAAAAACGGGCAACCTGACACTACCTGGGGTAATGTGCGAAATTTGGGACAAAATGTCAATTCGCCTGCCTGGGATTCGCAACCTTCACTCTCTCACTCAGGCGACACTTTGTATTTTGCATCCGACCGTATTACTGGTTTTGGACTATCAGACATTTACTTTTGCTATAAACTACCTAACGGAGGCTGGTCAAGAGCACAAAACATGGGACCTGTTATCAATACCCGGCAAAATGATGTCAGTCCTTTCTATCATCCTGTTTATAATGTATTGTATTTTAGCTCGCAGGGACAACGTCCTAATTTTGGCAGATTTGACATATATCGCTCTCTGAAAAAACATCGCAGTTGGGATGAGCCTTATAATATCGGACCTCTGGTAAATGGCACAGGCGATGAGTATTATTTTGCAATTGACCGCAATTCAAAGTATCTATTTTATGCCCGTAATGACTCCACTACAACTTCCAGAGAAGACCTTGACTTATTTTCGTTTCCATTACCCATGGAAGCACAACCGACAGCGACTACTATTTTTAACGTAACCGTTAAAGATTCTGTAACCGGCAATGCATTTACAGGCATCGTATCGGTAATTGATTTGACTGAACGTATTGAAATAATGCCTCGTAATCTGCGTCCTGATGGTTCAGCAGAATTTAAGCTTATTCCTGGACATGATTATATGGCAATTATTACCGGAGAAGATTTTTTTAGGATAGAAAGAACGTTTAAACTTGATGGAGATACCTATATAGAAGTGGTTACGCCTTCTATATCTTTGAAAAAATGGGTTTTTAAGTCGCTTGAATTCAAAAGAAATAGCTGGGATATTCTATCAGGAATGAAAGCTGACCTTAATAAACTGGTTAATTTTATGATAGATCATCCTCAGTTTAAAATTAAAATTTCAGGTCATACCGACTTACAGGGGAATGCTGATGAAAATTTAAAGCTTTCACAGAAAAGAGCAGATTCCATCAAACAATATTTAGTAAAAACCAGTCGGAATAAAATAGATAATAAACGGATTGAAACAATTGGATATGGAAGCTCTCGTCCTATTATTCCTGTCGAATCTACCGAACAAGATCGTCAGATAAATCGTCGGGTTGAGTTTGAAGTACTCAAAGTTGAACAATAATCTTTTCTATATACCACATTTCCGAAAATATACATTAATGAAACGACTCCTTTATTTTATTTCATCTATTGCTTTTGTATGTATCATAACAGCCTGCGAATCTGCTTCTGCCAAACTACAGAAAGAAGTAATGGATGTGCATGATGAGATAATGCCTAAAATGGATGAACTCATGACACTAAAAACAGAAGCCAAACTAAAAATCAGAAACTTAGACAGCTTATCCAAAAGTGATACTACCTTATTGGCTCAAAAGCTGCCTTATGATTCTCTTCTTATCTCTCTGGATGAAGCAGACAAAGCCATGATGGACTGGATGCATGGTTTTGATACAGAAATGACAGGAAAAGATGAGAATCAAAAGCTGGAGTATCTGAAAGGGGAGAAAATAAAAATTGACTGGGTAAAAAATAAAATGACAGAAAGTATTTCAAAAGGTAAAAATTTATTAAAAAAATAAAATAATTTCATATTGATAATCAATAACTTTTCGATATATATCTGCAAATAACCCAACTAAAATCAGTAGATTAACATATTTTTTCAAGAATACTATTGACAAGTATTATTTTCTTCTTACCTTTGCACCCACATTGCCCGATCGTCTAATGGCAGGACTACAGATTTTGGTTCTGTGTGTGTTGGTTCGAATCCAGCTCGGGCAACTGCAAAAGCAAAAAATCTTCTGAATATCAGAAGATTTTTTGCTTTTTATACAAATTCTTTTTCACTTTTAGCAATTACTACAGTAGCTACTGCATTGCCAATAAGGTTGGTAATTGACCGGGCTTCAGACATAAATTTATCCACTGCCAGCAAAATACCCAATCCCTGTAAAGGTATTTCCGGGAAAGACGAAAGTGTAGATGCCAATACAATAAAACCACTTCCTGTTACACCAGCAGCTCCTTTGGAGGTAAGTATCAGCACTCCAATAATAGTCATTTGTCGGGCAAGACTTAATTCCACACTAAAAACCTGAGCCAGAAAAATAACCGACATTGATAAATATATACTGGTTCCATCCAGATTAAATGAATAACCTGTTGGAATTACTAACCCGGCTACTTGCTTGGAACAGCCAAATTTTTCCATTTTCTCAATCAGTCGGGGCAGCACAGTTTCAGAAGAAGAAGTGCCCAGCACTATTAAAATCTCTTCACGAATATAAGCCAGCAACTTCCAGAGACTCATTTTCACAGACAAGCAAATTATATTCAATACAATACACACAAAAAGAAACATTGTCAGATACATGGTTGCCAATAGTTTGAGTAAAGGAACAATTATTTCCCAGCCATACTTTCCTATAGCAAAAGATATTCCGGCAAAAGCACCCAAGGGTGCCAGTTTCATAATCATTCCTAATACTTTAAAAAGTGCCTGTGCAATTTTTTCAAACACAGTAATTAGTGACTGCCCATTTACCCCAATTTGACTGAGAGCAATACCAAACAAAACAGAAAACAGTAATACCTGTAAAATATTTCCAGCAGCAAAAGCTCCTATTATGCTTTCAGGTACTATTTCCAATATATAGTCGGTTGCTGTTTTTTCCTTACTTTTAGTCACATACTTTGAAACATCTTCAGTCTTTACTTTTTGAGGATCAACCCCAGAACCCGGCTTTACTGTATTACCTATCAACAATCCAAGCAAAAGTGCAAAAGTGGTAACAGTTAGAAAATAAGCGAGGGCTTTACCTCCTATTCTCCCAAACTTACGAATGCTTCCTACTTTTCCAATGCCTGTCACAATTGTCAGAAATATGACAGGAGCAATAAGCATTTTTATGAGATTAATGAAAAGTTTAGCCAGAGGTTCAGTCTGCTTCGCTATATCAGGAGCTATTACTCCTAAAATTCCACCCAAGAGTATAGCCATAAATACCCGAAAAGTAAGGTGATTATAAAACTTTCCGGAATGAGTAGATGTACGTATAACGGTATTTTCTTCCATAAACACTTTTTTAAGTCAAAAACAGATATTATTCTGTCCTGAAACAAGTTGGACGGGACAGGCATATTATAAAAAAAGCCGGACTTTATATCCGGCTTTTTTTATAACTAGTTAAATTTATTTGGCTGCGGTTTCTTCAGGAGTCTTAAAATCGACTCTTTCAAGGCGAAGGTTATTCATCGCATTGATTTCCAGACCTTTCACATTTTTCTGACTCAAAACCAGAACCTCATCATAGTATAATACAACTACCGGAGCCTCTACCATTACAAGTTCATCCATTTTATGGTAAATATTATAACGGTTAAATCCATCTTCTTCAGCCATTACTTTTTCAAAATAGTCATCAAAAGTAGCGTTTTTAAAATGTGTTTTGTTAGGACCTGCAGGGGTAAAGTTTTTACTGTAGAACATTGCCAGATAGTTTTCAGCATCCGGATAATCGCCAACCCATGAACCTCTGAACAGAGTAGCTTTACCATTCTCAACCATTTCTTTATGGATAGCAAAACTATTTGTTTCTATACTCACCTGAATACCTATTTTACTCCATGCTCTCTGCAAAAACTCTGATATGTCTCTGTGATTTTGGTTAGTATAAAGCTTAACTGCCGGAAAGCCTTTTCCATTAGGATAACCAGCATCTTTCAGCAAAGCCTGAGCTTTTGCCATATCAAAAGAGTAACCAGCTACTTTAGTAGAATCAAAAGAAGGCATTACAGTAGGAATGATACCATCCTCACCTGGAATACCCAGTTTGTTACGAAGGAAAGTTACAAGCTCCTTACGATCTACAGCATAGTTCATCGCCTGACGTACTCGTTTGTCAAGGAAAGGATGCTTTTTATTTTCATATTTTGAAGAATCTAATTGAAACCCGATGTATTCAGTATTCAGATAAGGTGTTTTCTTAATCTCGTAACGACCATTAAATTCAGGTTTTACTGCCCCTTCTTTAGTTAAAATCACATCTTTGGAACTTTCTTCAATACCAGAGATAAAATCAAGTTTACCATCTGTAAATGCTTTGAATGCCTGGTTTTTATCTGCAAAGAAACTTACCTGTACACGGTCGATATAAGGTAGTTGCACATCACTTTCGTCTTTTCTCCAATATTTGGTATTTTTTTCAAGCAACATGCTTGTATTTTCAGCCCAGTTTACCAGTTTGAAAGGACCTGTTCCTACAGGTTTTCTTGCAAAACCAGCAGGGTCTTTTTCTACTACTTCCTGAGGAACTACAAAAGTATAAGGCATTGCCAGAATCTGAAGGAATGGAGCAAATGGACGACGCAGACGAATCTGAAGTGTATAATCATCCAGAGCTTTGAAAGCAGAATCTGAAACTTGTCCGTTTTTATCCAGTAGAACTTTGTCATTAAAAATCCATGCCCCAGGACTTGCAGTTTTAGGATCTGTCAGACGTTTGAAAGTGTAAACAAAATCTTTAGCTGTCACTTCTCTGCCTAATCCGTTAGGGAAAGCAGGATTATCATGAAAATAAACACCTTTTTTCAGCTTAAATGTATAAACCAGTGGATCAGTAGGAGGATCATAAGACTCAACTAGTGAAGGTACTACGGCTAAGTTATTATCCAGTTCAAACAAACCATTATACAACTGATTTACAGCCCAGATGTTTGATTGGATACTGGCAAAAGCCGGGTCTAATGAAGTAATACCTTCTGCCTGATTGTAACGGAATACTTTTAAATCGCCTGGTTTCGGTTTGTCTTCACAAGCCGTCATGAGAAGGGTTAAAGCAATCAGTACTGACAAAAAGGTAAAATGTTTCAGCGTAACATTTTTCATATGTTTGGATTTAAGGGTGATGTATAGGTTTAGCGTAAGTTAAACTGAATTCGGGCTTAAATATGATAGAAAATTACTGAGAAAACAAACAGATTTGAGTATAGGCTACAAAATTAGTAAAAGATTTGATAAGTACGAACTGTTTGGTATAGTAAATAAAATAGTTGACTGTTTAGAGTAATGAGCCAGCTTGTTTCTTCTTAATTCGTAATTATTTTTCTACTTTTACAGGCTGAAATTTCTATCCGAAACCAACGGAAACTCTTTACTGAAACTATCATGGGGAAAATTATTGCGATTTCAAATCAAAAAGGTGGTGTAGGCAAAACTACAACTACGATTAATCTCGGAGCCAGTCTGGCAGCTCTGGAGTTTAAGACGCTTATTGTGGATGCTGACCCTCAGGCTAACTCTACCTCCGGGCTGGGCTACAACCCAAAAGACATGGAAAATAGCATTTATGAATGTATGGTTGATGGCTTGCAGGTAAAAGATATTCTTATTCATACCGATTTGCCTTATCTTGACCTGGTTCCTTCTCATATTGACCTGGTAGGGGCTGAAGTAGAAATGATAAATCTTAAAAACCGGGAAGAAAAAATGAGAGAAGCCCTGATGCCTCTCAAAAATGACTACGACTTTATCATTATAGATTGTTCTCCTTCTCTTGGCTTGATTACTATCAACAGTTTGGTTGCTGCTGACTCTGTAATTATTCCGGTACAGTGTGAATATTTTGCACTTGAAGGATTAGGAAAACTGTTAAATACTATTAAAATAATTCAGAGTCGATTGAATACAAATCTGGAAATAGAGGGTATTTTGCTGACTATGTATGACTTGCGGGTAAGACTTGCCAATCAGGTAGTAGAAGAAGTAACATCACACTTTCAACAGCTTGTTTTTGAAACTATCATTCCCAGAAATATCCGTCTGTCTGAGTCTCCGAGTTTTGGTGTACCAGCTATTGCACACGATGCTGAAAGCAAGGGAGCTACCAGCTATCTGAATTTGGCAAAAGAAATCCTGGTAAAAAACGGGCTTGTAGTAAGAAACTGATTATCAAAATGTTATTGTAAAATGATTAAATTGAAACTCAAATGGTTGAATTAGTTATATTCAACAAAACCATTCACAATAACAGGAGTTTTTCTTACAACAGCAATTAATTAATATTTCCATTATCATTTTAATCACATTCCTCATAAATGGAAAATAAAAGTAACACACTTAAGAAAAGAAATGCTCTGGGCAGAGGCTTGGGTGCTTTATTGCAAGATACCCCTGAGACAGTGCAAACTGAAGAAATCCGTCAGGAAACTTCAGTAAGTGAAATAGATGTCAATCTGATTGAAGTAAACCCCTACCAGCCACGTACTCACTTTGATGTAGAAGCTTTGCAGGAACTTGCCGAATCAATTAAAGTGCAGGGTATTATTCAGCCTATCACGGTACGTCAGCTCTCAGCCAGTCAATACCAGCTTATCTCCGGTGAAAGACGTTTACAAGCATCTAAATTAGCAGGACTCACTCATATCCCAGCTTATATTCGTACTGCCAATGACCAGCAGATGCTAGAACTGGCACTTATTGAGAATATCCAGCGTGAAAACCTGAACTCAATAGAGATTGCTCTTAGCTACCAGCGTCTGATTAGTGAATGTAACTTAAAGCAAGAAGAACTTGGTGACCGTGTAGGTAAAAACCGGGCTACAGTTAATAATTATATTCGTTTACTGAAACTTCCTCCTGATATTCAGATTGCGTTACGGGATAATAAAATATCAATGGGACATGCCAGAGCTATTATCAATATTGAAAGCATTGAAACAAAACTTGCTGTTTTTCAAAAAATTGTAGAAGAAGATTTATCAGTAAGAAAAGTAGAAGATTTGGTCAGGAATCTGGGAAATGAGAGCATGGCAAACAAGAAGACTAAATCTGCCGGTAAGCAGGAATTACGTACCGAACTGCAACATCTTCAAAGCAAACTTTCTTCACACTTCGGCACAAAAATTGAGATAAAAAGTAACGATAAAACCAAAGGCGAAATCAAAATTCCCTTCCACTCTGAAGAAGATTTAAACCGTCTGCTGGAGATGTTTAATATTTGAGAGTAAAGATTCAAATTATGCGTTTTCTTTTTATTTGTTATTTCGCTGTAGTAGCCTCATTTGAAGCTTTTGCTCAAACTGACTCTGTAAAAACAACCATTAAAGTTGCTGATACAGTTATAACCAAAACAAAAAAACACTCAGCCCACAAAGCAACTATGTATTCGGCTGTATTGCCTGGCTTAGGTCAGGCATACAACCGTCAATATTGGAAAATTCCGATTTTATATGCAGGGATTGGCACTATAGCCGGGTTTATCGTTTACACAAATAGTATTTATCGTGAAAATGTCAATAACCTGAGCCTGATTAACAACTATCCCGAACTTTACCCATCCAGTTCTTTACAAGCCAGAAAACAAGCTATATTAAATAATATTGATAATTTTCGACGGTATCGGGATTTGAATATTATTCTTGGAGGACTTACCTATACACTCAATATTCTGGATGCTAATGTTTCGGGGCATTTAAAAGGTTTTGAAACTACCGACGATTTATCATGGCGAATAAGTCCGGCAATCATTCCTGTAGGAATCGGTCTGCCTGCTGCCGGTTTTACAATTAAGATAGCCTTTAACAAGTAATTGTTTCAGTCCACTTTAACAAAATATTTTTCAGATGAATATTCTTCTTTTAGGATATGGCAAAATGGGAAAAACCATCGAACAAATTGCCATTTCCAGAAACCACAACATTACTGCCCGAATTGATGTAAATAACCGGCACGAGCTTGCCAATATCAATGCTCATAATACAGATGTTGCTATTGAGTTTTCTCAACCAGAGGCAGCTGTAGAAAATCTGAAATGGTGCTTTGAATACCATATTCCGGTGGTATGTGGCACTACAGGCTGGTTATCTCATAAACAAGAAATAGAAAGTTTGTGTCTGGAGAAAGAAGGTGGATTTTTTTATGCTTCCAACTACAGTATTGGAGTCAATATTTTTTTCAAACTTAATCAGATACTTGCTAAGCTAATGAATGGATATGATTATCAGGTAGAAATGACCGAGATTCATCACATTCATAAATTAGATGCTCCAAGTGGTACAGCAATCACACTGGCAGAAGGTGTAATAGAAAACTTTTCCGGCAAAAAACAATGGAAAAACCAACCGACTCTCAATGCTGACGAATTATATATCAAGTCTTTGCGTGAAGGAGAAGTACCGGGCACTCATACAGTTCGTTATCAGTCAGAAGTAGATTCAATAGAAATTACTCATGAAGCATTTAGCAGACAGGGATTTGCTTTGGGAGCAGTAGTAGCTGCTGAGTGGTTAAAAGGGAAAAAAGGAATTTTTGGCATGAAAGAGATGCTGGCTTTTAATGATTGAAATCAGGTAAAAAATTGTTTCAGGTTGCGTTACATTGTTAAACTGCTTTATCGCTCATTAACAATGTAACAGTTCAGCCATTTAGCCACATAATGAGATAAGGCTTTATATTTCTATTGTACCTTTGTGAATAAGATAATATCCGGCATGCTCGTCTCCCAGTTCCACGGCTTTCAAAAAATCTGACTGAGCTTTGTCAAATTGATTGAGTTTACTTTTTGCCATGCCCCGCCACCGAAAAGAAGTTGCATTATTTTTGAGAAGTCTCACAGCCTTGTCAAGTTCAATCAATGATTCTTGATAAAGAGAAAGCTTATAAAATGCAATACCTTTATCAAGAAATGCTTCAGGAATCTGTCGCTCAAAACTATTGGCTTTGGTACTGTCAGAAAGAGCAGCATAATAGTTTTCCATACCTAAATGGCATTTTCCCCGATAAGCATAAGCGATGGCATGTTTGGGATGCTTTTGTATATAAAAGTCAAAGTACAGAAGAGCTTCTTCAAAATTTCTTTCATCCAGCAGTTTTAAGCCAGGTTTTATCCTGTACAATTCTCGCTTTTCCTCATTATACAGCACTTCTACAACAATCCTGAAAAGGATATACAATACCAGACCTACACCAATAAACATTATTTCCATAAGACAACAATGATGCTACTAATTTATTGAATTTTAGTGAAAAACTTCTCTTTTTAGTATTTTTTTTAATCTGACAAAACCCGTTCCTTAAATTCACGTGAAAGGAGTTGAAACACTTTCAGCAAATAAAATATTCTTAACTGATATACGAAAAAAGATACTCCTTTTGATTTAATATTGCCAGATTATTTTTTTGTACTGTTCTTTTGATAATAAAAGCCACATTTCTGGTAAAACTTCATTAGGTGAGTATAAAATTCAATTCTGGTTACTTTTTTTCGTTTTTTACAATAAATCTTTATAAATTGTACTTTTCCCTGATTTTTTAAAAACTTAAACCGCAATCCTTGCTATTATGCGATTAATTAATCGTAACAACCTGATTTTAACATCTTTCTTTGTAATTATTTCCTGCTTTTCAGTATCGGCTGCTAATTTATATTGGGTAGGTGGCACTGGTAACTGGAATGATACCAGCCATTGGAGTACTGCAAACGGAGGAGCTGGTGGTGCAGGCGTTCCTGCAGCAGGAGATGATGTATTCTTTACTTCTCTTTCGGGAGCAGGTACTGTAACTATTACCGCCGGGGCTACCTGTAATAATATTGACTTTACAGGAAGTGGATTAGGGATAAATTTTGCCAACCCTTTTGTCATCAATGGAGGCACTGTCAATTTTGATGCAGCTACAACTTTTTCAGGAAATCAACAGATTACTTTTTCAGGGAATAGTGTTAATATAAATCTGGGGGGTACACCCAAAACTTTGAATTGTCCTGTACTTTTTACCGGAAATGGAGGTTTTAGAACCTATAATATCAATGGAACAGGCACAGGAGGTGATATTCTGAATACTTTTACTATTACCCAACCTGGTAGTGGTATTGGCAATCTGACTATCAATTTTAATGGAGCAGGGAATCGTACAATTCAGGGAATCACTACACCAGCCAATTGCGTAATTAACTTTGCCGGAAGTGGAGCCAATAATACTGTCATTGGAACTGGAGGTATTTCATCAACAGGGCTTACCCGAATTACGGTTAACAACAATTTGTCTTCTACGGGTGTCATTACAGTGGGGAGTGGTACGAGCGATGCAGTAAGAAGTTCATTTACTTGTAATGGCAACACCGTTTTAAATGAAAATACAATAATGGGAGACTTTTGTACTTTTTCTGCAAGTCAGAATCTGAACACTGGTCCTGGTAAGATTTTTTCGATGGGGCAACTTCCAAAAGCTACTTTCAATACTGCCAACTCTACCACCATTTCTTCTAACTTTAATGGTCCGGTTGTTTTTGGTCCTGCCAGTAGCCTGGCTCCGGCAGCCAATATTCTTTTTTACAGAAACACCACTTTTTTCGGCAATCTTGATTTTGGACAATATACAAGAGCTACTTTCAATGTCATAAAAGATACCAAATCCACTTTCTTTGGAAATGTCACTACTGGTCAGCGAAGTTTTATATTTTTTAGTGATGATGTAGAATTTTCAAACGCCTCTACACTTACTATCAATGAAGCTGCAACCATACTGGCAAGTGTACCGGCTCCTCTGCCTCCTATTTCAATGGATGCTTTATTTAATGATGTACTTTTTGAAAAGAGTGCCCGAATGTTTTTCAACAACAACTTTGGCTCTACCCAGTTTCGGAATATTACCTTCAACTCGTTTAATTACATGGAGTTTAATGGTATTAATCCAACCCGTATTACTGGAACATTTACCTCAAATCTTGACCCTGCTACCTGCTCAGGATGGAACTCCATAAGAAGTGCTTTTACAGGTGGTCAGAAGTCAGTCATTGTCTTTGATACCCCACATGATGGAAGCCCTGGCAACAAACCTGCCTTAAACAGAGTAATTGTACAAGATATTGATGCCCGTTTTGGAGCGAGTCCTGGTACTTCAGGAGGTCTCACCATCCTTAATGGTGTTAATAATTTTAATAATATTGGAGTAACTTTTCTTACTCCTGTTACTCGTCCTCCACAAACTTTTTACTGGGTTGGAGGTACTTTGGGCAATCCTAAGTCATTTGGAGTAAATGAAAACTGGACTAATCCGTCTAACTGGTCCACAGTAAACGGTGACCCCAATACCGGAAATGGTTGTATCCCCACTCCTATCGATAGTGTAGTGTTCAACGCCAATTCATTTACAGATGTTTCCCGCAGAAATGTAAGAATAGATGTCCCGGTTGTGTATTGCAAAGGTATGAACTGGGAAAATATTCCGGTAGGAAGTGGAGCAGACAGTGTATTTCTGGATAAGGATTTTGATAACAACAATACGTTTAGCAGCATACAGGTTTTTGGAAATCTGAGATTACATCCCAATGTAAAAAATCAGTTTGAAGGAGCCTTTACCTTTTCTTCACCTGTTCCTGCCACTATTGAATCTGCAAACGTCCCATTTTTTGGGGCACTGGAATTTGACCATCAAACCGGAAGCTGGAGCATTCAGAATGATATTAATGTAGATGGTGGTGCGAGAGGTGATATTAGTTTTATCAGAGGCGTTGTGAATGCCAATGGTTTTACTATCTCTTTGGAAGATGACTGGACAGTCTATGCAAATAACGCCGGTGCAGGAGATTATAACGGATTCTTTAATCCGGGTGTGGCAGGTAATACAGTAATCTTTGATGGTCCTTATTCCACAGCTGAAACACAAATTATTGCTGTGCAACAAGACAATGACCCTCCCGGTCCCAACCTTACACCTGTTAGCCCTTTTTATAACATCCAGATAGCTCGTACTGGCGGGACGGGCAGCATTCGTGATCAAGAGTCTGTCATTCTCAAAACACCTATTCAGATAAATAATAATTTTACTATCAACTCTGGTGCACTTTGGGATAAAGGCTTTCAGATTACAGGTAATGCAACCGGAACACTTGCCATTTCAGACAATGCTCATTTATTACTGGGCGGTAAAAGTCCCACAGTTGTACTATCTACCAATGTGCCCGAAGTAACATTGAGTGCCATTACCCAGTTTCCGACAAATTATACGAACAATCATCTTAATCTTTCAGCTAATAGTACTGTATGGTATATCGCTCACAGTTCTAATGCTACACCTCAGGAAATTAAGCGTTTTTCATCTGCTACCGCATCACATAATTATGGCAATCTATATATAAGTAATGATGGTCCTAAAGATTTGTCAGGCGGTTCTCCCGCAACAGAAGATGGCACTATAAATTCAGGAATACAGGGTAAGTTTATTATTGATAATGCATTCCCAACGAGTGCATTTCCAGAGCTTGGCTCTGCCGATACTTCAGGTTATGATGGATTTCCAAATGTGAGAGACAAAGGTTTTCAGTTCAAATCTTTAAATCCTGCCACAACTACCATGCGTCTGGGAGGCTCATGTCTGCTTGAGTTAGGAAGTGCTACATCTGGCAGTGAGTTTCCGGGGTATATCAATGATAATGTTTTTATAGGAGGTGGCTCTACGGTTACGTATGCTGCTGGAGTCATTCAGGTCGTAAGGGGCTTGAATGATGATACAGATGCTAATCAAAGGTATTATAACATCACCTTATCAAATCCTAATGCGGTAATGGTGCTTAAAACCTTTGACAGAATTGCCGGCATCAGAAATACTTTAAGAATACAAAGTAACAATACACTTGCTGATGCTGGTTATCAAATGCGGGCTTATCCCTCAACATCCCGGCTGGAAATGACTACCAATGGGGCTGCATCTTCTGCTCTTATTCTGGGTGGAATAAATACCGGTTTAACAGGGGCCGGAGATTTTGAAAAAATTGGCAATACCACTATTCCTGTATTTAATAGTTATAGCCTTGCTGCAGGCAACACAGTCGTATATGCATCCAACCGTACGGATGCAGACCAGCCAGTAGCTCCACTTCCTCCAGGTAATTACTATAATCTACTTATTACCAACTGGAAACCGACAGGTATTACTTATAATGGATTTACAGCACTCTTAACAGGCGGACAGGATGTTACTACCCAAAAAACAATGACATCTTCTATTACTGTTGATAATAATCTTACGGTAGATGGCACTATTAATGGCAATACTACTACATTCTTTGATGGAGGATTTCAGATAGTAGGTAATGCAGCAGGCACTATGAATGTAAGAGAAAGAGGTGTTTTAAAATTAGGAAATGGGACTAGTTCTACTGTTTTTCCAACCCTTTATCCTGTCGGGAACATTACTTTACATGCCAACAGTACAGTCACTTATTTTGCTAATACTGCACAAGCTGTTGCAGATTATCCTGCTTATGGGAATCTGCAAATGGATGGAGCAACTGCACCGCTGAAATCTAAAACCGTAACAGGAGCAAACACTTTGGTAAATATTACAGGAGATTTGATAATTAATGGATTTAATAACCTAATAGATAATGGAAAACAAATCACAGGTAATGCTACGGATTCTGTCAGAATTACTGCGAATGGCGTAATGACAATAGGAAATGCTACTGTTAGCACTACCTTTCCAACCAATTATCAGCGAAACAATAGCCATATCTTCCTCAATGCCGACAGTGAGGTAATTTATAATGCAGGTCATACTATTGCAACCAATGCATCACCCCAACTGGTAGCTGGTGGCTTTTCTTATGGTAAATTAACCATTACCAATCCCAGTGCTAATGCAGTTGCAGGTGGAAACAGAGCTATTAAACGACTGGAAACTGCAAATTCAGGGGTTACTGACCTGACTATTAATTATGACAATGATTTACTGGATAATGGTTTTCAGATAGATGGTTTGGCAGGAAGAAGAATTTATATGGCTGGTGATACACGTCTGGTCTTAGGAACCAATGCCACAGCCACTCAATTTCCCACAGGTTACAACTTTAGCACATCTGATATTCAGCTTGACTCTGAATATGGAACCGGAGAAGTGGTATATAATGCTGGTGTAAATCAGGTTATTAAAGGATTGCCAGGTACCAACGCAGACAATTTTACTTATGTAAATCTTACTCTTACCAATGGCACTGGTACAATGAGAACCAAAACACTTGACCGAAATACCAATGTTCGCCAGAATATTACAATAAACAGTAATAATAACTTTGATGCTTCTGCCTCAGATTTTGATATATTTTTACAAGGCAACTGGATAGGAAATACCGGAAGTAATTTTACACCAAGAAACGGAAGAGTATATTTTAATAATAAAACCGGAACAGTGGGTGTTTTACAGAATATTCTGACTAATAATGGGGCTCTAAACAATCATGCATTCCGAAATATCACTTTAGATCTTACTATTCCTTCTGATGTGCAACTGATGGACGATGTCACTGTCACAGGTAATGCTGATTTCTTGTTAGGAGATGTAATAACAGGTATTGGAAGTCAGCGATTAATTTTTACGACTGGGGCTACTGCTACTAATGCCAATAACAACAGTCATGCAAAAATAGGACAGGTTAAAAAATTCGGGAATCAGGCTTTTACGTTCCCTCTGGGCAATGGCACACTATATCGTTACATTGGTATTTCTGCCCCATCTACTGCCACAGCAGAATTTACAGCCCGCTATATTGACCATAATGCTACACTTGACGGATACAATGTCACTAATTTACAAAATAGTGTACAGAACTTAAGTCAACCTTTACAATGGGTAAGTAAAGCAGAATACTGGATACTGGACAGAGGAGCTACCACTACTGATGATGTAAATGTTACGCTCTCATGGGGAGCAAATAGTGGAGGTGTAGGAGATATTACCAAATTGCGTGTAGCAAGATGGAATGGCTCTGAGTGGAGAAATCACAATTCATTATCTCCCACTACAACTGGTGATGTAAACAACGGCGATATTACATCTGATTTAAGGGCAGATGGTACTTTGGGTGCTATCAATCAGTTCAGTCCATTTACTATATCTACTGTTGACCCTGTTAATCCATTGCCAGTTACCCTTATCACCTTCAAAGCAGAAGCTCAGAATAAGCAAGTCAAACTCACCTGGCAAACTTCTACTGAAAGAAATACTCAAGTTTTTACAGTAGAAAGAAGTAAGGACGGAGTTAATTTTGAAGATGTAACAAGTATAGATGCAAAAGGCAATTCAGAGTCAAATTACAGTTATTCAGCAATTGACTCTAAGCCATACTCCGGAGTTTCTTACTATCGGCTCAGGATAACAGACAAAGATTTATCTGTTGCTTATTCAAAAACTTTAGCTATTACAATTAGTGGAGAACAAAATACAGCAATACTCTATCCTAATCCATCGGATGGTACAGAAATATTCATAAATGCCAGTTCTGACTTTAAAATACAAGGTATTTATGATATGACAGGTAGAAAAGTAGGATTTAACCAGCAAAAAAATACTGAAAACACATTTGGCTACCATATTCACTTTACAGAAAACTTACCTTCTGGTACTTATATTTTAATTCTCATAAGTCCTTTTGGAGACCAAGTGATACGACTGCCTTATTCAGTAAGAAAATAAGTATATTTCTAAAATAAACAAAAAAGCTGCAATTCTAAAGTTGCAGCTTTTTTGTTTTATGTATTAGGATTTATCCGACACTAAATAGTGAATTTTGACGATTTTTTAATAAAATATTTTATATTTTGAAATTATTACAAAATATTATTAGTTTGCGACTAAGTTTTATAATTTTTTAATAATTCATTCTTTATTTTAACCCTTATTTTATGAAAAAAATGTTACTCTGTCTGCTGACAGCGGTAGCCTGCTGGGGCTATGCTGTAGCACAAGACCAGACAATTACCGGAACGGTAAAGAGCGACGACGGAGCTGTTTTACCAGGTGTAAGCATTCTGGTTAAAGGTACCACCAAAGGTACCTCTACTGACCCCGACGGGAATTTCACTATTGCTGCCCCCGTTGGTTCCCGAATCATTTTTAGTTTTGTTGGATTTGTCTCACAGGAATATGTTGTTGACAAACCTGGTACCACACCAGTTATTATTACCTTAATAAGTGATACCAAACAATTGTCGGAGGTGGTTGTTACAGGAACAGGTGCTGCTACTGATAAAAAAAGATTAGGTATTGCTGTTGAATCAATAACTGCAAAAGATTTACCTGCTGCACCTAGTGCTTCAGTAGATCAGGCACTTGTAGGAAAAATAGCAGGTGCTCAAATTTCATCTATTAGTGGTAATCCAGGCGATCCCGTTAATATTGTATTGAGAGGTATTAATACTGTACAAGGGGGAACAAAACCTCTGATTATGGTAGATGGGGTACAGGTAGCTGCTACAGATATCAATTCGCTAGACTTAACCAACGTAGACAGAATAGAAGTAGTTCAGGGGGCTGCGTCAGCATCCCTATATGGTGCACAAGGAGCAAACGGCGTAATTCAAGTATTCACAAAAAAAGGTAAACAAGGTAAAGTAGCAATCAATTTTTCTACGAGCTATTCAGAAAATCAGTTTTTGAACGTGGGAAATGTTCATAAAGCAGATTTACACCCTTATCTGACCGATGCAAATAATAATATTGTAGATTCTAAAGGTAATATTTTAAATTACAATAATGTAGGAGCCATAACAGGAATTTCTTATCAATACGGCGGAGCAACACGCTATGCAATTCAAGACATTCGTAATGTAAATGATAAACCCTACAATGCCAATCTTAAGTATTACGACCATTTTAAGCAGGTTTTCCAAACTGGGACTACTTCCAACAATAGTTTGAGTATTTCTGGAGCAAATGAGAAAAGTGATTTTGCTATCTCCCTTGCTAATAATCATACTGTAAGTCCTGTTATGAAAAATGGATATGTTGATAGAAGTAATTTGACAGCTAACATTGGAACTGAATTGTTTAAAGGCTTCAAAATACGCTCTATTACCCAACTAGTTTATACCAAAAACACACTACATCCAGGATTAGGTGGTGCAGGGGGAGGTGATTATGGAAGAGGGAACTCTCTAGGAAATGTTAGCAGAGTATATGGCTTTCTGAATACATCTCCTTTTTTTGACTTAACTTATAAACTTGCAGATGGCACATCACCTTACTATCAAAGAGCAGATTTTGTGAGTGTGAATGCTGGCAATCCTTTTTATCAACAGGAATACTCTGATGGCTTGGATAACAAAATTGATGTTCTACAGAATTTTAATATCAATTATTCCATCAATAAGTTTGTGGAATTGGATGCAAAATATGGAATCAATTATAGAACTGAAAATGCAAGGTGGACATATTATAATCAAACTGCCAATGTAAACTCTCAGTTTTATAAGAGCAGCGGATATATCGGATATTATGGAAGCTGGTCGCCTGATTATAGTGGAGAAATAGATAACTGGCAGTATACCAATACCTTTCAGAATTTCTTAGCCAATGCTTTTTTCAAAACAGATTTGAAAGAAGACTTCGGATTTAAGTTTCCAATTTCCCTAAACACTCAAGTCGGTTTTGATTATCGCAAGAGAGATTATCGCGAATATAGTACTTATGGTTTAGGTTTATCACTTGCTCCTCCCATCAATCTGAAGGCAACCGGTTCACAATATGTGGTAAGTGATTACAAAGAGCCTTTCATCACCTATGGATTCTTAGTAAATCAAAAAGTTGATTTTGGTGATTATGGCGGTATAACAGCAGGATTCAGAAGTGATTATTCTTCTGCTTTCGGAGGTGGCTCTACACCTTTTACATTCCCTCATGCAGATGTACACATCCTGATTTCTTCATTTTGGAAAGATAACAAGTTAGCTGATATTCTGCCTTATTTAAAGATAAGAGCAGCCTCTGGAAAAGCGGGTATTCAACCTGGTGCTTTTGACAGGTACCCAGTATTAGACCAACAAAACTTGGGACCTGCTCTTACATATTCAGTACAACCTACCAGTAGAAACCCTAACTTAAATGTGGAAGTATCTAAAGAAACAGAAATTGGAACAGATTTTACGATTGCTGCAACTGGTGGAGCATGGTTTAAATCAATCAATGGTTCATTATCATATTGGAAACGTAGTAGTGAAAACGTAATTTATAATGTAAGCGTAGCTCCATCTATTGGGTCTACCGGGCAGTTAACCAATGCTATTGATATGTCATCTAAAGGCGTTCAGTTTTCTTTGAATATACCAGTATTTTCTTCCAGTAGTTTTAAATGGGATTTTACAACCAACTGGGGTCATCAATTATCAACAATTGACAAAATATCTGGCAATTCAGATATTATATTGACCACAAATGCTGGAAGTACTGGTTTAGTACTTACCGCAGGCCAACCCATTGGACAAGTTTATGGGTATAAAGCCCTAACCAGTCTTGATTACAGGAGGCAAAACGGCGACCGATATATTGACCCTGCTGATGAGTCAAAATATACAATTGTGGATGGAAGAGTTGTAAAAAAATCTGATTATCAAATGCAATTTACAGATGAAACATATCCTTTAATGAATCCAAACCCCAAGTTTAATGCTTCATTTATCAATAATTTGACATTCAAAGATTTTCTTTCTTTTTCAGTTCAGTTTGACTGGATAAATGGTAGTAAACTTTATAACCAAACCAAAGAATGGATGTATCGTGATGGAATAAGTGGTGATTTTACAAAACCAGTAACTATTGATGGAGAAAATGGTCCGGTTACAGGTGCATTTCCTGCTTATTGGTCAAGTGCTTACTATAATCTTTGGGGAAGTACACGTGGAGCTGGAAATAATGCAACCAAGGACTTCTTTGTCGAAGATGCTTCTTTCTTGAGATTAAGAAATATCTCACTTGCTTTGGATTTCGCCAAATTGTTTAAGATTAAATATACCAATAGACTTCAATTAGTATTGACAGGCAGAAATATACTAACTGTAACCAAATATACAGGTTATGATCCTGAGGTAAGTTCTGGCTCAGTTAACTCTTCTTTTGACAGAGGAATTGACCATAGCACACTACCTAACATAAAATCTTATCAAATAGGTCTTAACATAGGTTTTTAACTTTTTCTTACCTCACTTAAAAGGACAATTAATTATGAAAAAAAATAAACTACTATACGTGATTCTTTTCACTTCAGTGTTCTGGGTTTCTTGTAAAAACCAGTTAGAAGTAGGCAACCCAAATTCTCCTACTTTTACCGGAAATGTCAATAATGAGTCTGGTCTCATTTCATTTGCTCAAGGGGGGGTTTACGTTAATGGATTCGTAAACGGAAATGGTTGGCTTGGCGATAGCTATTTTTCTTTACCTTGGGGGTATGCTGAATTATTGGCAGACAATGTAGGAGCTGATGCTTCAAACAATCAGATTACTACCATTGGACAACCAGATTATATCATCATGGATAATGGCACCAAGATAACTAACAGTGCCCCTTCAGTAAGTATTATCCGCTCATACAATAACAGGGCAGCTAGTGGAAATGGCAACAATGCAATTTATTATCAATGGGCAAGCATGTATGCTCTCAATAATGCCTGCAATACTACTCTTGAGTTGGTAGATGGGATTAAGTTCAGTGGCGATCAAGCTTCTAAAGTTAACACTGTGAAAGCTTGGTGTTATTGGTGGAAGGGATTTGCATATTCTCAAATCGGTTCTATGTACTATGCTGGTGTCATTCAGGATAAATCTAATACTATCAGTTCTAACTATGTGTTGCATGATGCTATCATTGAAGAGTCAAATAAAAATTTCAATTTGGCTTCTAACACTTTAGGTAGTATTACCAGTATAGCTGATTACAGCGATATTTTAGGCAAGCTAATACCCATCTTTTGCCAAAAAGGTAATGGTGGAGTATTAACGGTTGACATGTGGAAGAGAAATATCAATACCATGTTAGCACGGAATATTTTGTTGAATAAACTTGCTCCCTTTGTCAATGGCAACCCTAATGCCACCATCTCCAAAGCCTCTATCCCAACAATGACGGCAGCTGATTGGAATTCTGTAAAAACACTCACAACAAATGGAGTTAAAAAGGGAGATTTTATTTTTACTGGTAGAAGTGTTGCCTCAAATACCTTCTTCACTGCTTCAGGTGGCACAGTAGCAGCTCTATCAGTAGGAAAGCCAGTTGCTACCACTTTTAAGATTAGTGAACGGTTTATCCAGAATTTTAAATCAGGAGATAAAAGACTTGATAATAATTTCACTAAAGGGGATGGATATAAAAATGACTATATTTATACCACTCGTTATGAAGTAGAAGACGGAGGAACTGGAATGCCTGGCGTTTATGTTTATGGCTCAACAAATGTTGGAGACTATGAATTAATTATCGCTGGTAGCTATGAAGAAAATGCTCTAATGTTAGCGGAAGCAAATATTAGAACTAATAATATTGATGCAGGTCTGACATTGATTGATGAAGTAAGAGGTTATTTAGGAGCTGGTATTCCTGCTGTTTCAGGAACTGGTCTTACTCTCGCTCAGGCTTTAACAGAACTCACCAGAGAAAGAAGAGTAGCTCTAGTTTTTAGAGGACTATCCTTTTATGATAACAGAAGATGGGGATGGTCTTATAGCATTGCTAATGGAGGAGGCAGTTATGGAAATACAATTGTTACCTCTTCTTTTGTAATTAATTCTAACGTTACAATAAACTATAATTTTATGGATTATTGGGATGTCCCAGCAGATGAGACAGTATTAAATCCGCCATCTGAAGCTACTAAGTCATTAATAACCAATCCTAACTTCTAATTTTAGTACTAAAAAGAAAGCCTGTGAATTATTCACAGGCTTTCTTTTTATCTCATAACTTCATTTCCCATCCTTTTTCGTATTCACGACTCCAGAGTTTCATGGCTTCTTTGTCTTTTGGGTGTCCGTTGGTAGTATCACAATAAAGGGTTTTTCCGGTACGATAGGCAATATTACCCAACTGAGGTAACAATGTAGAAATATGTCCTTCGGATATTGGAGAATTTAGTTTTGCTTTACCACGGATAGCATCAACAAAATTTACCAGATGTAAGGAATCAAGCTTTTCACCCATACCCACATTAGTAGCTTCTATCTGTCCCAAAGGACTTTTCACTTCTTTTACCAGTTTATTTCCTTCAAAAATCTTATAATCATCACCTCCCGGAATTACCATTGTACCTTTTTCACCATAAAAAACAACCCCACGTCCACTACCTTCCATATTATAATCATTACAACTTCTTCCTTCCCAGGTAATTGCCGTGTTATTAGCAAACTCATAAGTAATAGTCTGTGTATCAGGAGTCTCCCAATCGTCTTTATAATGATAACGGCCTCCGGCAGAAATCACCTTAGTCGGATAATTTACGCCTAGTCCCCAACGCATCACATCTATCTCATGTGTTCCATTATTGAGAGCTTCACCAGTGCCATAATGCCAGAACCAGTGCCAGTTGTAATGAACAAGATTATCTTTGTAAGGGCGACGAGGGGCTGGTCCCTGCCATAGTTCATAGTCAAGATTGGCAGGAGGAGTAGCAGGTTTTCCAAAACCAATCGACTTTCTGTTATTGGCATACCAGCCTTTAGCAAAATATACCCGTCCGATTATACCATCTCTCAAAGCCTGCATGGCTTCTATTACACCTGGAAAAGAACGACGCTGATTTCCCATCTGAATCAGCTTTTTATACTTTTCCATTGCCTGTATCAATATCTCACCTTCTGCGGGATTATGAGAGCATGGTTTTTCTACATATACGTGTTTACCTGCTTTTACACCCATCAATGCTGCCGGAGCATGCCAGTGATCAGGAGTAGCTATTACAATTGCATCTAAGTCTTTAACTTCCAGCAGTTTACGAATATCTTTATAACCCTGTGGTTTTTTACCTGTTAGTTTTTCAATACCCGCAGTTGTTCTGTCAATTACCTTTTCATCAACATCACAAATATACCCTACTTCTACATTAGGCAATTTGGCGAAAGCCTGAGCATGGAAAGCTCCTCTGCTGTTCGTCCCTACTATACCCACTACTACTTTTTCATTGGGAGACCCTTTAAAGCTAAAAACCTGTGGAGTAGCATATAGACCAACTCCCAACAAGGCACTGTTTTTAATAAAATTACGCCGTTTCATAAATGAATATATTTTTTATGTTTCCAGAAAGATAAACAATCCGACCGGGTCTTTTCAATATTTGTTTATTTAAAGTTATTCTTCGATAAATAATATTTTAAATAAGTAACTGAAAATCAAATTATTACTTTACACCTTAATCAAAAAAGTATATAAAAAAGACGAAAAAGTACATCTCAATGAATATCCAGGGCATGGTCTGCCGGGAAGTTTTGACCACCCCATACTTTAACTGAGGTCCAGCCTTCTGCCGGTGCGTTCCAAAATTCGTCAGTCTCAGGTAAACCTAAGGGCAAAAATATATTGGTACAGATATACAAGCTTCCGGTAGTAATATATGAATCTGCCAAATCGGGCTGATTTCCGGCAAGACCGATTACCAGCCAGCCTTCTTTTGTAAAATTAACAGGCGATTCCAAAGTTTTTCGTATGGTTGCTGTCAATGCCCCACGTATCTGAGCAGGTTTTAGGGATGCTGGCAGTTTCTTTCTTAAAGCTATATCTGCCAAGTGATGAAAAGCAGCTCCTCTATATACAATAGAACGCCCTGTAACCGGAAATGAGCCATCTGTATGAATCATGCGTTCCTGTATTTCAGCGTATCGTTTCTGTATGGCATCAAATTTTTGAGCAAATCCGGAATAAGTTTTACTTTTTGCTCCAACAACATCCAGAATATTAGCCAGATAAGGGTGAATGACAATACTGTTATAATAATCCCAGTGGTATTCCATACCATCCGAAAAGACACCATCTCCTACATACCAGTGATTAAAAAACTCCCGAAGAGCATATTCTATTCTTACTGGGTCATACTCCTGGTTGTATTTACAAAAAAAAGTTTCAATCATTGCCGAAAACAAAAGCCAGTTTGAATAAACCGGAACAGTGGAACGGGTAGATTTGAAAACAGCAATTACCTGATTCTGAACATTTTTATCAAGATGTTCCCAAAGCCAGGGACAGCGTACCAATGCTAAAGCCAGAAAAGAGGCATCTACCAACGGTTGCCCCCCTGTCCATTGCAGATAATCTTTGGCATTTGGGTTGGTAGTATTGTCTATTGCTTTTAGTGCCCATTTTCGATATTGTTCCCGCAAAGCCACCTCTTCTTTAGAACCTCCTTCCAGATTGAGCCATGGAGCAATGCCACTCATAGTTCTGCCGAACGCTTCAAGATAGGCAACTTTGGTACGATTTTCAGGATTATCTATTTTGGGTGAAAGCCCTACAACCATTTTATCTTTCAGTTTATCATCTGCCAGATTAGACAAAACAGGTCTGGCTATTTTATCCATAAAAGCCAGCCAGGTTTTCCGGTCTTCCAGTCCGTCATTCTTCTTATTCTGGGCAAAAACCGATATGATTCCACAATAAAAAGTCAATAAAAAAACCAAAATGCCATGTTTCATAATCATCTTATTTTTTTGGTTATTTCAGGTTTTTGTACCGTTTCAAAGCTTCCAAATAATAATAATCGGCATAGGTTAAGGGTACATCTATCTCCGTTTTCTGAGGGTTATGCCCTACACAATGCTGGATAATAAAACCCCCATTTATTCCTGCTACAGCTTTATATGGAGCAACCGACAGGGATTTAATCATGGTTTCCGCATTTTTAAAATAGTTTTCACCAGTCTTTTTATCTGTATAAGTACAAAGTTCTAACAAAGCAGACGCCATAATACACCCGGCAGATGCATCTCGTAAAGCATTCGGAATATCGGGGGCATTATAATCCCAATACGGAATTTTATCAGATGGCAGATTAGGATGATTAAGCAAAAAATCTGCAATGTGCCGGGCTTGTTCAAGGTATTTTTTGTCTTTGGTTTCACGATACATTACAGTATAACCATACAAGCCCCATGCTTGCCCTCTTGCCCAGGCAGACTCATCAGCATAGCCCTGAGCAGTTCTTTTTTGTTTTACATCTCCTGTTTCACTGTCATAGTTAATAACGTGATAAGAACTATAATCAGAGCGAAAATGATTTTTGATGGTAGTATTGGCATGGGTAACAGCTATTTTATAAAAAGAAGAATCGCCCGACACACGAGTAGCCCAGAAAAGTAGCTCCAGATTCATCATATTATCAATGATAACCAAAAAGTCGCCTGCTTTAGAATCCCATGATTTAATGCAACCGGTTTTAGGATTAAAACGGGTAGAAAGTGACTTGGCACTTGTAAGCAATATTTCTTTATATTCAGGTTTAGGAGCTAAATAATTGGCATTTCCGAAGCTGCAAAACATCATAAAACCCAAATCATGGGTAGTAGTATTGTATTTTTCTTTCTCCAGCAATTTCAGCATTCTTGCAGATTCTTCATACAAAGCTTTTTCTTTGGTTTGCTCATAAATATAAAGTAATGACCCCGGATAAAAACCACTGCACCACCAGCCTGAATTACTAAACTCATATTGATTTTTTGCAGGAAAATATGTTTTGGGAAACTTGTCAGATGGCAGGTTTTTCATTAGCACATGGTATTGACTACCGGCATCTTTAAAATATTTATCAATAGATTTTAATAATATTTTGTCTTTGGTAAAACCTGTTTTCTGTTGGGCAAATGTTGCTGAAATAGCAAAAAACAGACAAATACTGAAAAGAAGTACATCTTTACATTTCATAATCAATCAGTTTAAGCGTTAAATTTGATTAAATATTATTTCTGAACATTTTTTGCAGGATGCCACTCTAACACTTTTACTTTTTGTGGAGGCTGGTTCGATTTGCCTTCGGCATCTGCCTGTTCTACTTTTTCTACAAACAAATGCAAAATTTGTCGATTTTTCCATAGTTCCGTATCATAAGTTGGTTCCCATAAGCCAACCGATTCATCCAGCATATCTGTAACCTGCCATTCTGCATTTTGCAGGTTTCTGCAAAATGCCATTGATATTTTGCTGTTTCTTTCTTCATCTCTGAAAATAAGAGCCACCGCCTGTTTTTTAGCTGCTGTCCATGAAATGATTTGAGGACGAGAAACAGGAATTCGTTTTGTACCAACCCCACTCAAACTAAAAGGTGTCTTACGAAAGTTTGTATTTAAAACTTTCCATTGTTGGTTTTCTTTGTAAATCAAATGGTATTGAGGCACTGAATCATTGCTTTCACGCCAGTAAGAAGCAATAAAAGGATTGCCAGACGCATCTGCAAACATAGATGTTTGGTTAATCAGTTCGCTTTTTTGTGGAATTTGACAGGCATATTCTGCATTTGAAGCAGTAATTGGCAAATTATAAAGCTCTCCGGTAGACTTTTGCCAGGTTTTTCCACCATCTGCCGACCAGACATAGCACATATCATGATTACTGGCAACATCAGCACTTTCCCGCCAAACCCACGAAATGTGAATACCTCCTTTTTTATCAACACAAGCCTGCCAGTAGGCACTTCTTTTACCTTCGCCATCAATTAGGTTGCTGTGCAGTTGTGACCATTTTTGTGTTTTTTTATCATATTTATTAATCACCAGATTTCCTCTTCCAGAAGCTCCATTACGATAAAAAAACAACAAATTCCCATCTGGTAAACTATAAAATTCGGGATAAGACACACTTTGTTCTACTAATCCTGTCATGGGCATTTTATCAGACAACTCAAGTGAAAAAGGGGCTTTGCTCCGGCTATATCGCAATGGATTATTATGGTGATCCCACGAAACATGCAGGTAGCCGTCTCCATCCAGTATTATACTAATATCATTATGAGCATCTGTAATATTTCCTTTATAGACTGTTCTTTTAAGTTCCCATTGATCAGAATTAAGTTTTCTTCTGCCAAGAATCAAAAAGCCATCTGCATCATAGTAACTGATAAATTGAAAGCTCTTAAAACTGACCAGAGAGTTTTTACGAAATATGACTGCATTCACTGAATTTCCAGCCCACCCCTCTCCTACTGCGACTGTCCTGACGTTATTACTCTGTGACAAAACTTTATCATCGAACAGTAAAAATAAAACCAAAGAAAAAATAATCAGACGTCCCATTTAAAAGATATAGTATTAAATAAAGAAACTTTTAAATTATTCAAAGCTAATATTAAAAAGAGAAAAAGTTGAAGATTTAAATAAATAACCTTCAACTTTTTCCAAAAAAACTTAATAAACTGTTATTGATAACCAGGATTTTGCTCCAGTACAGCATCTTTATTCAGATTTATTTCTGAAAGTGGTATAGGAAAAAGCAGGTTTTTATTTGTTAATCCTACTACCTGACTACTATTGTATTTGAGAGCCCGGGTTACCAGTGTTCCGGTTCGCATCAGGGTCATACGTCTGTTTTCTTCAGCAAGTAATTCTCTTACTCTTTCGTCCAGAATATAATCTAAAGTTATTTGAGCAGCTGTAACAGGAGTAGCATTAGCCCTTGCTCTGATAACATTTAGTGAGGCAGCAGCTTCTGCAAGTTTTCCCTGTTTAAACTGAGCTTCAGCCATTAACAGATAGGTTTCACCCAATCGCATCAAAATAAAATCTTTTATCATAGCAAAACCAAATACGTCATTGGGGTCATATTGATACCACTTGGTTGTATGAGGACAAATACGAATAAGCGTATCGCTGCCAGTATAAGGTATTAATTTACCATAGTTAGCATTTCCAGGAGTGTTATAATAAAACTTCCGACGCAAGTTATTTTGAGAATTTCTCATATCTCCCTGTTCATACAAACTGTAGATGACCCAGTTAGTTAGTCGGAGTCTGGCAATACCTCTGCCACCGAGCGAGTCACAAATGGTCATACCACTTACCTGATAATAGGCAGCTCCCCAATTACGGCGTTGCTGAGGGCTGTTGGTAATACCACCTGTAACAGTGGATGGATTTTCCTGCTCCATTACCCAGATTGCTTCTGTGTTACCTTGTCCACGACGTTGATTTCCATAAACAAACATATCTGAGAATGCATCACCCGGCAGGCTGGTCTTTGTCCCATATCTTGAAGTAATAAGTTTAAACTTACCACTGCTGATAATAGCATTACATTGTGCTTCTGCCAAATCATTTTTACCCATTCTCAGATAAACTTCCGCTAATAGTTGCTGTGCCATAGCTTTATTGGCACGGGAATACATTTTACCTTTTGAATTACTTTTTACATTGTCGATATCAGACAAATTAGTAGCAGCAAAACTTAAGTCATTTACTATCAATGTATTTACTGTATCTAAAGAAGCTCTTACAAAATCTGTTTTGGGTTCAATAACAGGCTTGGTAATTACCGGAACTTTACCAAATAAGGTTGCCAGTATGTTATAGGCATATGCTCTGAAAAAGCGTGCTTCTGCATTAATTTTGTTTTTATTATTGGCTGTCATACCTGTTAAAGACGGGTTTTCAACATTAGTAATAACAGTATTGGCATTATTAATCATTCTGTAAGCCCAGGTCCATGTATAAGACGCAGCACCATCTGTTGGGATTAACTGTGTATAATCATAATAAGGAACCTCTATGCCCTGCTTTTGAGTGGGGGGAACCATAGCAACATCCGTTCCAGCCTGCCATACGCTTGGCCATCCTTGCTGGTCACTGTATGAGAAAAAAGTGCTTAAATGATTATGCATTCCAGCTATGGAAGCTTCAAAACCAAGTGAATCAGTCAGGGTCTCTGGTGCATAAGCTGAATATACTTTTTCATCCAGAAACGTTTTTTTGCAGGCAGAAAATATAAATATTCCCCCACCAAGTATTAGTAATAATATGATATATTTTTTCATTTTCATCTGATGTTTTATAGAACAGTGATTTTAATATCTTGAAAAACAAATACTTGAATACTAACGAGGAGTAACATTAATACCCAAAATAAACGACCTCACTAAAGGATAGTTATTAGTCCAGTCACCAGAGCCTCTAAATGTAAAGTCATTTTCAGGATCCCATCCTTTCCATTTAGTGAAAGTATACAGGTTTCTGCCACTCGCATAGATAGTCAGACTACTCAATTTTATTTTTTCAAGAAATGCCTGAGGAACTGTATAACTCAAGGTAACATCTTTAATTCTGGTGTAACTGTTATCTGAAGGGTAACCATAGCCTCTTGTGTTTGTATAAACAAGTGATGGTCTCGTATTACTTTTATTTTCGGCAGTCCAGTATCCAATATCAGAAGAAGTATTCATACGGGCAGCCTCATCAGCAAAAGTCAGATTGACATTGTTTTTCACAGCCCCTTGGAAAGTTTGTATGAAAACATTGAGGTGAAAGTTCTTATAATGAAAAGTATTGGTTAAGCCACCTATCCACTTAGGCAAAGTAGTTCCTTGTATCACTCTATCTTCAGGCGTAATTTTACCATCATTGTTAGTATCTGCAAACTTCAAATCACCTGATTTGGTACCTGGGTCAATGCTGTGGTCTTCACCATCCTGCCATACACCAATCATCTTATAGTCATAGATTATTCTGAGGGAATTACCTAAAAACCAACGATTTGTAATATCATCTTTTCCGTCTCCATATAGTTCAACGATTTTATTACGGTTGGCGGAGAAGTTAAGATTGGTTTCCCATTTGAAGTCACCTGCTTTAAGATTGATACTATGGAGAGTAACCTCTATACCTTTATTTGAAAGCTTTCCTAAGTTATCCCAAACAGAAGAATAACCTGTTATATTGGGTATGCTACGTCTAAGCAGAAGATCATCTGTACGGGTTTTATAAAGTTCAATTGTTCCTGATATTCTGCTTTGCAAGAATGAAAAATCAGTACCAATATTCAACCCTGTTGTTGTTTCCCAAGTCAGGTTCTTATTACCCAATACACTTGCTAAAACCCCAATTGTACTTAAACCACTAAAAGGAAACCTTACAGCTACATCGTTTGTAATAGTTTGGTTGGGAGATATAGCTTGATTCCCCGTTTTTCCATAAGATACTCTCAACTTAAGATTGTCAACAAATGAAAGGTCTTGCATAAAAGATTCGTTACTGATATTCCAACCCACAGCAGCAGATGAAAAAAGTCCATATTTATCAGTATTGCTTCCAAATGCAGAATAACCATCTCTACGAGCTGTAACAGTAAATAAGTACCGACTGTCATAAGTATAATTAACTCTGCCCATCTGAGAAAGTAAATTTGTTTTCCATTGTGAAGAACTGGCTGTCTGAGTAGCTCCGGCACCAAGGTTCTTATAAGACAACTGGTCGTTGATAAATCCAGTTGCAGTAGCTCCGCTACCTGAATAAGTGGTTTCCTGAGCACTGTACAAACCAGTAAAATCTATGTGGTGTTTGTCCCATTCTTTTGTGTAAGTCAGGATATTTTCTACTATCCAGTTTTTAGTTTCTGTATTGGTTACAGAAGCTGTTCCCAAAGTGTTATTAGCTTTTCTTCCTACATAAGAAGCTTCAAGGGTTGGTACATATGAGTAACCTACATTTATCCGATATTTCAATCCTGGCAAAAATGATGGTTTGAGTTCTGCATAAAAATTACTATTGAGGTTATTTGTACGACTTAGTCTATCTGTATATAAACCCAACAAAGGATTTGTATAAAGCAATTCAGGATTCATTGGATAGATTTCATAATCTCCAACACTATTATATAAACTACCATAAGGACTCATTGAAGCTGCCAGATAAAAATTAGCTCTTCCGCCATCGTAATTATTATTAGTAAAAAATAGTGAAGTACCCGCAGTAAGATAATCCGTAATATTTACATCTAGATTAGATCGGAAATTAGCCCGGCGATATTGATAGCCTTTTACTACACCTTTCTGATTCAAAAATTCTCCTGAAACGAAGTATTTTACATCTTTTGTTCCACCTGAAATACTAAGACTATGGTCCTGAATCATTCCCTGACGGGTAACCTCTTTTATCCAATCTACTGTTTTACCTGCATTATAATTCGCTATTTCATAAGCATTAGGCAGAATCGTTGTCTGAGTTAGACCAACCTGCTTCATATAATCAGCATATTTCTTTACATACAAATCAGGGCTGCTGGGAGTAAGTAAGTGGGCTATATTCTCCAAACCTGTGTAGGCATTATAACGAATAACCGGCTTTCCTGAACCACCTCTTTTGGTTGTAATCAGAATAACGCCATTTGAACCTCTTGTACCATAAATGGCAACAGCAGAAGCATCTTTTAGAATTTCAACAGAAGCAATATCATTGGTATTAATGTCATTAATACTTCCGCCACTGGTGCTAAAAGGTATCCCATCCACTACTACAAAAGGACCTGTGCTAGCGTTGATAGAATTTACCCCTCTTACCAAAGCAGACGCTGAACTACCTGGGACAGATGATCCCTGAGTAATATTAACCCCTGCAACTGTACCTTGTATAGCCTGCAAAAGGTTAGTAACCGGCAATTCTGCAAAACGGGCTTTAGGAACTGACGCAATAGCCCCTGTTAAATCAGAACGTTTTTGGGTACCATACCCTACTACTACTACCTCATTTAAGGATTTTATATCAGGCTGCATTGTCACATCAATGATACTCTGATTATTTACAGGAACTTCAACAGGATTATATCCTATAAATGAAAAAACAAGAAAACCGCTTCCGTCAGATGCTGTAATTGTATACTTACCATCTACATCACTGGAAGTTCCAATAGTTGTTTCTTTCAAAGACACATTTACTCCTGGCATAGGGCTGCCATTTTCATCTTTTACAGTCCCTGTGATAATAAATGATGGCAAAGTTTGCTCATTTAGTTTTATTTCTTCTTCAGTAGTAACTCTTTTTAAAACAATCTGACTGCCAATAATTTCATATGTTATATGAAAAGGAGAAAGTAAATTTTGGAGAATATTGGCAAATCTCTCATCCTGATAGTGCAAACTCACTTTTCGGGTAGCCTTGATAACCTCCGGGCTATATACAAACTTAATTCCTATACTTTGTTCAAGATGACTTAAAACTCTGGCAATTGGCTTATTATCAACCTCCAGTGTGAGTCTTTTATCAAGTATTTCCTGAGCGTAAGTGTCGTGGGCTAATGTAATACCTGCAAATGCAGAAACAATAAAAGCCTGTACTAGTAAGATTCTCATAATTTTCAAGAGAATGGGGTTACTTCGTAAATATTTTTTCATAATTTTGAATGGTTTTTGTTAAACGATTTTGGTATGGCAAAAACAATCCCTCTCATCCTTTTCAGGATGTTTTGACTACAATTGAGGGCTATTACACCGGTGATGGTGGCTCATCACCGGCTTTTTTTCTTCAATAAAATTTATCTCTTTACATATCTTATTTATAATAAAAGGTTTAAGGAAAAATAAATTATATAGGTATTCGCACTTTTAGTTATTGTTATTATTTCAGCATCCTTTTCCATAAATCTCCACATCGTTTCCGTTAACTTTATAAGTCATTCCCAAACTTTTACAGATAAGTTCTATTTTTGTCATAAAAGACTCATCTTCCAGACGGGCGGTAAGTGTACAGTTTTTGAGAGATTCTTTGTCATATACCACATTTACCCCATATACCTTCTCAATAGCATCAAATACCTGCCATAATGGTGTGCTATTAAATGAAAAATGGGTTTCTGGAATTACTATAGCTGCTACCTCTTTACTTGTATTAAATATTTTTTCAGTTTTCGCATTTTTTACTTCATAAGTCAGATGCTGGTGAGGTGTAAGAATGGTATCAGCAGGTATAGCACTTATTTGTTCAGTATTTGACTCACCTGTCTCAACAGGATATATGGAAACCTTCCCTGTTTTTACAAGTATTGTTACCCTTTGTCCTTCTTTTTCTGATTTAATATAAAAACTAGTGCCTAGTACCTTGGCGACAATGCTTTGTGTTTTTACAAAAAATGGTCGGGCAGCATTTTTTGTAATTTCAAAAAATGCATCTCCTTTCAGATAAACTTCTCTTTTATCGCCTTTTAATAAATCAGTGTACATTATTGAACTGTTTTTCTGAAGAAGCACTGTACTACCATCAGCAAGATTAATGAGTCGGGCTACAGATGAGGTATTTGTTTCGGTATGAGTCAGAGATGTTACTGTATCTTTTTCAGCTTTGACTACACTTGCTACAGGGGTTTTTTGCTGATAGTAAAAAAACAATATACCCGTTCCGGAAATAAGTATCATCAGTGCTGCTACCCTAAGCAACATTGTTAATGAAAATTTCTGAGGGAGAGAATTTTGTAAAAAAGTTGGTATTTCTTCTGATATAACTTTTTTCTGAGCAAGAATTTCTTTGATTTCAAATTGAATATCTTCATCACTTATGTCTGTATGTTGAGCAGAGTAGATTGCAGACATAATCAAAGATGCCTGCTCTACCAACTCCTGTTTATCAGGATTTTTGATGAGCCATTCTGACCAAAAAGCCTCATCTTCAGGAGTAGGACTCTTAACCCAACGCCTGAAAGCCGGACTATCTAAAAATTCTTCCAATGAGTAAGTTGAAAATGGCTCCATAATAAAGTGCTTCTTTATTATGGGATAGGCAGGGTTCTTAAATTTCTACTCTTTTTTTCTTGATTTTTTTCTAATAAATCTTGCTTTTTTCTAACATCAAAATATCAGAGATAACATTACCATAAGACTAAGTTTTTCATTTACCCAATATTCTTTAAGATGGGAAAGAGCTTTGTGCAGCAGATTATATACCGACTGATGTGTTATATCCATCAAGTCTACTATCTGGTCAATATCCAGTTCCTGATAATATCTCAGATAAATTACTTCTTTTTGCCGGCGGGGTAATTGATTAAGAAGATATATTAGTTTGAGAGATAACTCCTGTTGTGATTGTTCCTGAAGAATAGAGGTTTCTGGTGAGAAAACAATATCAAAGCAGTATTCATCGTCCAGCGATTGTATCTGAAAGTTTTGATGTTTAGCTAATTGTCTGAATATCTTTCTTCTGAAAGATTTAAGCAGGTAAAATCTGACAGATTCAGTCTCACCCAAATTACGATGATTTTTCCAGATTTCAAGAAATAGATCCTGCAAGCAGTCCTTTAGAAATTCGGTATCTCTGGTAAACTTGGTTCCATAATTGAACAGACCCTTATAGTGCGTTTGCATAACTTTTTCAAACGCAGTTTCATTGCCTGCTCGTAGTTCGCTCCAAAGGCGTTTTTCTTCTCCAGATGAAAGTTTTGATGTTTTCAACCGTACAAAATCTGTTTTTTTTAATAACTTACTTTGTCATTTACAAGACCAAATTGATTAATTGTTCTTTTCTCTGGTAAATTACAGAATAATTTGTGTCAGACAAACGCAATTAATAACAAATACTTACATTAAAGTTTATTGTCTTCAAATCTTTCTGATTTTAATATTTTTGAAATAAACCCTGTTCCCATGATCCTGCAACAAGATTCGACCTTCTTTTACTAATCCAAACCCCTGAATGTCTTTGTATTTGCTGATTTTAATCAGTTCATTAAACTCCTGACTTCCTCTTTCATATTCCACCACCTTTTCACCATTCAGCCAGTGTTCTACATGATTACCTTTGGCTATAATTCGGGCAGTATTCCATTCGCCAATTGGTTTAGGATGTTTTTGAGTTGCAGTTATCAGGTCGTAGAGAGAGCCAACGGTACGATTGCCATCACGTCCCATTTTAGCATCGGGGTGCTTTTCGTCGTCCAGAATCTGAAACTCAAGACCCAGTGCCGAACGTGGATTGGCAGGCTTGGGCTGGTTGGGGTCAACAAAATATTTAATACCTGAGTTGGCACCTTCTGTGAGTTTAAAATCTACCTTCAGCTCAAAATCACTATATAAATCCAAAGTAACAATATCACCACCATTTGTAGATTCTTTTCCATCTGAAGGCTCCACGGAAAGTATGCCGTCTTCAATTTTCCAGCCTTTTTCAGGAAATTTATCTAAAAAAGCCCCCTTCCAGCCTTTGGTAGTTTTACCGTCAAAAAGCAATTTCCAACCCTCTTTTTTCTCCTGTTTTGAAAGTTGGTTGTCCTGAGCATAAACCGGATTTGATAATATGCAGGTTATGAGCACAAGGAAACAAATTGGTGATATTAATTTCATCTGACATTTTTTTAAGCTATAAAAGTAAAATAAATATTTATAAAAGATAATTTTAACTCAGATTTATACTATATACATCCTTTTACAAGCAACAAGCTGGCAAAACAGTATGATAAAATAATGTTAGTTCGGGACTAAAAATTGGGATGGGATGCAACGGTAGCGTGAACTAACCCGAAAATAACTATAAGCTATGAATTGAATAAGTAAAAATCATCTCATAGTTCATCATTGATAGTTCATACTTAAACAATGCCTTTTTTGCTTACTTTTTTGTATGCCCAAAAAAGTAAGAAGGTCTCTGAATGAAAGAAAGTTGGGAATTAGCTAAAAACAAATACATTAAACTATTAATAATCAAAACCTTAACTAAAAATAAAATCCCAAGTTCCTGTTAAAATATAATTTAAATTCTAAATATCCTGAATATAGGGATGTTCAAAATTATCAGTAAAAAAACTCACAGTATTGTGAATAAAGTAAGCCAAGTATTATTGTATTTCGTTTGCTTTTCATTATTTTTAAATCCTTAAACCTGTAATTTCTGAATAAAAAACAGCATGAAACTTATCGAGCAAACCATTCTCTGGAACAATGACGGCAATTCTGACAAAGTATATGAAGTAGATTTATGTGAAACAGGTACTAATCAATATGTTGTAAATTTCAGATATGGCAGACGTGGAAGCACTCTCAAAGACGGAACTAAAACCACTTTGCCAATCGACCAGATAAATGCCAAAAAAGTATTTGATAACCTGGTAAACGAAAAGAAAAAAGGAGGCTATCAGGTAACTTCCCATACACTTGGCAACCAGACTACTACCAATACACCTGTTGCCAAACCTGCTACTCCCAAGCCAGACTATGGCATTACCAAAAAAGAATTTATGGTAGCCTGTCTGCGGGAAGCAACTACCAGTGGCTGGAATCAAAAAAAATGGCCATTGAGTCGGATTATATGGCGGGCTGGTGAACTCAAAATTGAGGAAGCTACACCTATTCTTTTACAAATTATAACCCGTGGTGATGCTCTGCAACAATATTGTACTTGCTGGGCATTAGGCAGATGTGGCAATAGTCAGGCTATTCCGATATTAGAGCAAATTTATAAAGCAACTGCTACCAAAGAATTCGTAAGAAGACAAGCCCTTATAAGCATACTTACTCTTCAAAAAAATGACATTGAACGGAAAAAACTTACAGATAGTATTCTTACAGATTTATCAGATTTTGTAGTAAAAATTTCAAATAAGAATAAAAATACCTCGTCTAATCAAAGTAACGATGGAGGTTCAGGATTCTGGAAAAGAAGCGGAACAGGGAATACCAATAAACCAGCAGATGATGATGCTACAGCCCTTGCCACTAAAATACATGATGCTATTTTATATGAAGCTCCCGGAAATTTTGAGAGAATTCTGATCAATACTTTTACACCATTGCTGGGTAAAACTATATCATACAGCATTTTAGAACCTCTGTACTGGCTTGCAGACGATTACCCTAAACTTCGTCCTTTAATTTTGCATTTTTTGAAAGAGATTCCATTTCAGCCTAATGCTTTCAAAACTATACGTCATATTTTTAAAATAGCTGAGTTTAGAGAAGATACTGAAGTATTTGCTTTGCTTGCGTATCGTATCGAGAAATCTGCCTCTTATTTCAGGTCAAGTAAATATGGGTATGGTGTGTATGACAAAGACTGGAACTGGATTCAGAAGCCTGTGGAAGAGTTAAAAAAAGCTGACTCAAAACTGGCATATTCTCAACTTACACAACAGTTTTTTACTAAACGTATCTGGCGTACACTGCGTACGCTGGGAGAAGATGGTCAGGCTGAGACTTATACCAAACTGGCTTGCGATATTTTGCTACAATATACAGACGCACAAGACCAGGGACAGGCAAAAGAATATACCAAAACTTTCTGGTCTTATAACAGTCGTACACGTCGGTATGATTCTACAACCCGCTCTATTCATTATGATACTTTTGCCAGAAGTTTTACCTTAAATCATATTCTTTTTACAAACAGTCCCCGTTATGAACTAAAAAGCAATACCAAAGTCTGGCGTTGCCGAAGTAATTACAAACCTGGTCAATCAATACCAGAAGTAAGGGAAGAAGCATTTCCTGAACTGTGGGACAAACAGCCCAAAAATTTAGTAAAACTGCTTGCCAAAAGTGAAGCCTTGCCGGTTCACAGTTTTGCCATTAAAGCATTGCGTAGTCAGTCTGACCTTAAAAATCTGGTTGATTTTGAGTTGCTGATGGAGATTTTGGATAAATCTTATCCTGAAACTGTAAAACTGGGGCTGGATTTGGTGAAAAGTTTTTATAATCCGGCACAACCCAATCTGGATTTAATTCAGATGCTCATCCATCATCCCTTACAAGATGCCCGAAATCTGGCAAAACAATGGATAGAAACCAATCCGGTTTATTTTGCTGAAAACACGTTTGCTTTTACAGATTTAATTATCAATCCGTATCAGGATGTATGGGAATGGAGTCGGAATCTGATGGCAAGAATTAACTGGAAAGAAACAACTGCCCAGGCATTGGTAGTAAGAGTATTGAGTGAAATAATAAATTTGCCTGCTGACAATGAAATGGCTGATACGGCTGCCGAAGGTGCTGCCCATACCCTGATAAGTCAGTTTTTGCCTTTCCTCAAAAACCTAAATCTTGACATTGTAACCGACTTACTCAAGCATCCTCTTCCCAATGTGCAGATGTTGGGAGGTTTGATACTGATTCATCACAACACACCTGCCGAAAACTTGCCACAAGGTCTGATAAGCTCGCTGGTACAGTCATCTTTCCCACAGGTACGTCAGGTAGGTGTAGGTCTTTTCGGGAAATTGCCTGAAACTACCCTGATTAATAGTTATGATGTACTTTCAGCTTTTTGTATTTCGCCTTTTGCTGAAATCAGGCAGTCAGTTCAACCAGTAATCCGTAATCTGGCACAAAAAAATGCTGACTTTGGCAGAAAACTATTGTTTGAACTGTTGCCTTACCTTCGTCAGAAAGAAGTGTATGAAGGCTTGCACGACGACTTGTTTACACTTTTCCAGAATGCTCTGCCACAGTTTTTGCCTGAAATCGACAAAGAATCGGCTTTGTTTATGCTGAATGCCAACCGGACAACTACCCAGCGTTTTGGCTATATTCTGATAAAAAACTATATCCAAGCTACCGATTTATCGGTAAGACAGATTATTCAGTTTGCTAACCATGAGATATTGGATGTAAGAGAGCATGCCTGGCAATTGTATAATGAGAATGTAGCTCGTATGAAATATGAAGCCGAAGAAGCCCTCCGTATTCTGGATTCAAAATGGGACGATAGCCGGGCTTTTGCTTTCAGCTTTTTCAGAAAAAACTTTACAGAGAATGACTGGAGACCCGAATTGCTGGTAAGCGTCTGTGACAGCACCCGTGAAGATGTACAACAGTTTGGCAGAGAACTGATTACCAGATTCTTTAAACAGGAAAACGGCGAAATGTATTTATTGCAACTCAGTCAGCACCCTACTCAAACGGTACAGTCTTTTGCTACGAATTATCTTACACAGTTTGCTACCGATAATCTTGAAAATATAGAGAAACTGGAATCTTATTTTATTACGGTGCTTTCGCAGGTAAACAAAGGTGGCGTAGCTAAAACGAGAATTTTCGGATTTTTAAGAAATGAAGCTCTGAAACATGAAAAAATAGCCCAGCTCATTGCCGATATTCTTGCCCGACAATCGGCTACGATGGCTGTTGCCGACAAAGCTCACTGTATTAAAATATTAACAGAACTTAAAAAGAAATACCCCACTCTCGAAATGCCGTTGAAGATTAAGGAGGTGGAATCAATTACTGTTAATTAAAAAAAATACTCCATTCCTGCTTTTAATTTAATAATCAAATAACCTATAACATTAACTCTCTTTTGTAATGGTAAGCAAAGAAAAACTCTATGAAGCATTTGGCGAATTGCTGTACGCAGTAGCTATCGCAGATGGTGAAGTACAGCCCGAAGAAGTCACAGCTTTACAAAACACGCTTAAAACCCATGCCTGGGCAGCAGATATTCAGTGGTCGTTTAATTATGAACAACAAAAAGCTCATTCTGTTAAGCATGCTTACGACAAAGCCCTGGATATTTTTAAAGAACATGGTCCTGACAAAGAATATGCTTTTTTTGTAGAAGTGCTTAAACTGGTAGCCAATTCTCATAAAGGAAAAGCAGAGGCATCAGAGCAAAAAATCATTGATGAATTTGTTACAGAACTTACTGCACAATTTACCAAAGACATAGATGCCATTGGCTATGATAACTAATACAAAAACCTGTATTCATTCAAAAAATCATCTTTTACATTCAATATGAAAACAGGTCTTGCCCTATCAGGCGGCGGAGCCAGAGGGATAGCACATTTAGGTGTTCTCAAAGCCCTTGAAGAATTTGAAATAAAACCGGCTGTCATATCGGGATGCAGTGCTGGGGGCATTATCGCAGCTATGTATGCAGCCGGCAATTCGCCACAGGCAATTCTGGAGTTTCTGAAGTCAAAAAAATTTCTGAGTTATTTTCGTCCGGCATTCAGCAAAGGATTTATCAGGATGGAAAAACTCGAAACCCTCCTGCTCAATTATTTCCCTGACAATACTTTTGAAAGTCTTGCCATCCCGGTCATTCTCAATGCAACTGATTTAAATCGGGGCAGAACGGTTTATTTTTCAAAAGGTGAACTCATTAAACCTATTTTAGCCTCATGCAGCATTCCGGTCATGTTTGAACCTGTCGTTTTTCAGCAAAATGTATATGTGGACGGTGGCATTCTCAATAATCTGCCTGTAGAACCCTTACTCGACCGTTGTGATTTTATCATAGGAGTACATACCAATTCATATAACGAAAATTTTCCGTTAAACTCAATAAGGCTGGTAATGGAACGCAGTTTGCTACTGGCTATTCAAACCAATGTAAAAGAACGGATTCAGTATTGCGATATGTTTATCGAACCTACCCTGTTGCACCGTTTTACTACACTTGACATAGACAAAGCACAAGAGATTTTTGATATTGGTTACGAACACACAATATCCTTAAAAGAACAGCTTTTTGATAAAATGAAGATGGCTGGTACTGGCAAACTTGCTCAAATCTAAACAACTAAAAATCAGCCAATAAAGACATTCGTTACAGGTAAAAAGCGAACTCCACAAGTATTAAGACGTTAATAATCAATGCTAAAATTATAAATCCTTGTAGAATTTCAATCATCATTCATTCTGACTGACTGCTTATCTAAAATCAGATAATACAAAATCATTATCTCTTAATCATTGCCAAGAACAGATGACTGAAATGACTGCTTTGTGAAAAGTTTTTTAGATTAGAGTTGTAATATCACAATAAACTTGTATATTTGCAGTCCCAAAACACATGGAGGATGTAGCTCAGTAGGTTAGAGCATCAGATTGTGGTTCTGAGGGTCGTGGGTTCGAGCCCCATCTTCCTCCCTAAAAGCTGTAGTAATCAAAAATTACTACAGCTTTTTTTATTGGTTTATAAATTCTCACCTTTAGGAGATTTTAAACCTTCCTCACCCAACTTTTCGCTTAATTCCTCTATTTCCTGCATATATTTTCTTTCATCAGGGTTATTACCACTTTCAAACTCAGCTTTGCTGTTTACTTTGTGAGCAAGATTTTTATCTCCTTTATTTGTGTGTTTGCTTTTATTCACTTGATTTTTCATGGTTTTAAATATTTTAATTTCGTTATATTAACATGAACTTAGGATTATTAAAACAAGAAAAGGGGGTTGGGATGCAACAGCAGCGTGAACTAACCCGAAATCATTGAGAGAATAATAAGAGACTTAGAGGTTTAGGGTTAGTTTTTGCTGTGGCTGCCCTTTTTTGCTTACTTTTTTGGGCATACAAAAAAGTAAGAAGGTCTCTCAATGAAGTAAAGTTGGGAATTAGCCAAATACAAATTCGTTAAGTTTTTGACAAACAACAACTTAAGTACAAATCTAATCCTAAGTTCACGTCATTTTAATTTCGTTATGTTAGTAATAAAAAAATATGCCATCACATCCAGAACCTTTCCAATAGGTTTATCAGTTTATGAATAGGACTGTGATAAAATATTTGAATATCGCATACTTTTCTGCACCTTTGCAGGCTTAAAATTTTTCAACAATCATGACAAACGAACAGTTTAAAGAAATAAGGGATCGTGTTATTGCCCTGGGGAGGTATCTTTGACTACGACAGCAAAGTAGCCGATATTGAAGTCTTACAGGAACAAACCCTTGCTCCTAACTTTTGGGACGACCCCAAAGCAGCCGAAAAAATATTAAAAGAAATTCGGTCTATTAAAGTTTGGACAGATTCTTACAAAGAAGTAACAACTCAATTTGAAGATCTTGAAACACTAAACGAATTTTATCAGGAAGGCGAAGTTGAAGAAAATGAAATTGACTCAGCCTATAATATCCTGCTTAAATCTGTAGAAGATCTTGAATTCAGAAAAATGCTTTCAGCAGAAGAAGATCAGCTGAGTGCTATTCTGGAGATTAAACCCGGAGCTGGTGGAACCGAGGCTCAGGACTGGGCAGAAATGCTGATGCGGATGTATATTATGTGGGGCGAGAAACATAAATTCGGTGTTAAAGAACTTGATTACCAGGCAGGTGAAGGGGCAGGTTTAAAATCTGTTACACTCGAATTTACAGGCGAATTTGCCTACGGTTACCTGAAAGCCGAAATTGGTGTTCACCGCCTTATCCGCAACTCACCTTTTAATGCCAATGGCTTGCGTCAAACGTCTTTTGCCTCTGTTTTTGCCTATCCGGTTGCAGACAATGAAATCAATATTGAAATCAAAGATGCCGATATTGAAATGCAAACCTCCCGAAGCGGTGGTGCCGGTGGACAGAACGTAAACAAAGTAGAAACCAAAGTACAACTTCGTCATATACCTACAGGCATCGTAGTAGTTTGTCAGGTAGAACGTTCTCAGTCAGCCAACCGTGAACGTGCCATGCAAATGCTGAAATCAAGATTGTATCAGATTGAGATGGAAAAACGCAATGCTGCAAAGGCGGAGGTAGAAAGCAATAAAAAGCGTGTAGAATTTGGTTCTCAAATCCGTACTTATACCATGCAGCCTTATAAGTTGGTAAAAGACGAGCGAACCCGCCACCAAACTTCAGACGTTCCGGCGGTAATGGACGGAGAAATTGACGACTTTATCAAAGCCTATCTTATGGAGCAATAAATAAAAAAGCCTTCTTAACAAAGGCTTTTTTATTAACTGTTAGATTTTATTTTGCTTTTTTCAGCTCAAGTAAGGTAACCTCCACACGACGGTTTAGTTTTTTCTCCTCTTCGTTAGCATTATTATTAAGAGGGTCAGCTGAACCATAGCCCATTGCTATCATGCGTTCCTTTGGAATTCCCTTATCAATCAGGTATTTAGACACCGACCTTGCCCTTGCCTCCGAAAGCGTGATATTTCGTTCTATGCTACCATCAGAGTCAGTATAACCCGCTATTTTCACACCATACGAAGTGTTAGCTTTAAGAAAGTCATACAGTTTGGTAAGTTCTGGTGAGGCTCCGGGTTTAATATCGGTCTTGTCAGTATCAAAATAGAAAATATATACCTGATTAGGTTTCAGAACAGTTTGGGTAGTTAATACCTGTTTTTGAGAAGCAATAGCTTTACGAGTCTGTTCTTTGGTATTTACATTTTGTAAAGTGTATAAAGTATCACTTCCTACGATAAAAGGCTTGAGTTTTCCGCTGGCATCTGCATAAAAATACTCAGCTTTTACTGATTCAGTCTTGGCTGTAGCCTTTGCTACACTTAGTTCTTCTGAATACGCTGTTTCCATTAAGCCCTTTAAAGCTGCAGAGTCAGATGCAGACAAGAGCCCATTCATCAGCGAAAAAACTTCAGCATTATTTTTGGTAGCATTGGGGTTATTTTTTTCTATATCATCAAACTGGTTTTTCACCTCAATAGACTGTCCCACAATTTTACCATCCTTAATTACAGGCGTCAGAATAATTTCCTGATAAATTTCATAAAAATAATTCTGATTAGGAACATAAATATTAACCAGGTTGGGTTTATAGCCTTCTGCTTCTACAATCATGTCATAATTTTGCCCCGGAGGGAAAATTACAAGATAATTTCCGGTTTTTACGTTGGGCTGATAAACGTCTTTGATTATCTCTTTGGTAGCATTATTAATCACTTTGATTTTAGTAGCAATTGGCTTGGGAGGGGCTCCGGCAAGAATCCTTCCTTTCATCAAAGTAAGTGGTACTACCCCCTGCTCATCTCCTATACCAGTAAAGTAAATATCATTACCTCCCATACCGCCGGGACGGTCAGAAGAAAAATAGCCAAATTTACCATCTGCTGTCAATACAAAATAACCATCATTATAAATTGTATTAATAGGAGCTCCCATATTTACTGGAGCAGACCATTTACCTCCCTCGCTTGTAATCTTAAAAATATCCTGACCTCCCATGGAGCCCAATCCATTCGATGTGTAATACAAAGTTTTTCCATCAGGGTGAATAAATGGAAAATCTTCATCATATTTTGAGTTGATGGGTGCCCCAAGATTGACAGGTTTCCCCCAGGTTCCGTCGGCATTTTTAGTGGCTTTGTAAATGTCCATTCCACCTAATCCACCGGGACGGTTACTGGCAAAATATACTGTTTTTTCATCAGGTGAATAACTGGCAGAACTCTCCTGCATATTAGAATTCACTTCTGGTCCCAGTTTTACGGCTGGTGACCATTTTTCTCCCTGAAGTACCGACCGATAAATATCTCCGGTATTAGCTGCTGTTCCCATGTAAAGCAGCAATTTTTGACCATCAGGAGAAAGACCTACTGAACCTACATTACTTTTTAATCCACCTACCACCGGAATAGGAATACCTATGTTGACAGGAGTAGCCCAGCCACCATAGCTGGCATCTTTTTTTGCATATAAGACCTCTTCCTCCATAACAGGCTTGCCAATATTGGTTTTACCGGGAACAGGTTTGAGAGAGGTATAAAGTAATGCTTCTCCATCAGCTGAAATGACAGGACCATATTCTGTATTGGCAGTATTAATAGGAGAGCCCATATTTTGTACCACTACTTCTATAGTAGCCTTATCATAACGTTTTGCATTGGTCGAATAAGCAATATATCTGTTTACCACTTCCAGCCGGACAGGATCTTTTTCAACGGCTTTGTATTTGGTAAAGGCAGTAATAGCCTCGTCATAAAGTTTTTCAAGATGCAGAGCCCTTCCATAATAAAGGTTTACATTAGGAGGTACGGCAGAACTTGTAGAAGCTTTTCTCAGATAAGGCAAAGACAACGTCTTATCATCTGACGACTCAAAATAACATATTCCGGCTGCATAGTTGGTTTCTATGTCTTCAGGATTGATTTTAAGAGCTTCAAGGTATAAAGGCAATGCCTTTTTATAGTCCTTGATATTGAACCATTTATCTGCTTCAGCTATTTTTTTAGAAGCGTCCTGAGCTGAGATAAGTTGTGAAGTCAGGAAAATGGCAGCAAAAAAAAATTTTCTCATAAATAGTATCAGGTTGAAATCCTTTACAATATTAATCTTTTAAAATAAAAAACGTAATAGTTGTAAGGTTTTAAGGTGATTTTTGAAGAAATGTCATATTAATTACAGTTTATCACCCGATTTAATACTAATTTCGTACATTCTTAAAACCCAAACGACAAAGTTATTGTTTGGCAAATATAAAGTGTATTATCTCCATACTCTATTATACGAACGGTATGGCTAATTTAGATAAAATATGAAAAAAATACTTCTTTTTTTACTTCTTTCGTTCAGTTTTTTACCAAATCAGGCTCAAATACTCACACCTGCCAAATGGCATTTTGAAACTTCAAAAAAAGAAATCAAAGCCGGTGAAACTCTTGATTTGATTTTCTATGCTGATATTGATGCAGGCTGGTACTTATATTCTTCGGATTTTGATCCTGAGTTAGGTCCTCAGGTTACTACCATCACCATTGAGCCAGATGCAAGTTATCAGCTTGTGGGAAAACTCAAACCAGTTGGAGCAAAGAAAAAATATAGTGATGTATTTGAAGGAGAATATACTTATTTCACAAAAAAAGCTGAGTTCCGGCAAACCGTTAAAATTCTTAAAGCCAACCCAGTACTGAAAGGAACTTACGACTATCAGGTTTGTACTGAAAAAGATGGCAAATGTGTTCCGGGCAAAGGCAAATTCGAATTCAAAGATATTAAGGTAGCAAGTGTGGAAAACAACACCTCTGTTCAGCCTCAAAAAACAGATATCAAACCTGATATTACAAAAGCTACTGAAAAACAAGATACAGTTCAGACTGCTGCAAATACAGAAGATAATACACCTAAAGATAAAAATAGCTCAGAAATAAATAATCCGGAATTAATAACAGATGCAACCAAAGATAAGGCAGAAGTCCCACTCTGGCAATTTTTGCTGGAATCTGCCGGATTTGGTTTACTGGCACTCTTAATGCCCTGCATTTTTCCTTTGATTCCGATGACAGTCACTTTCTTTACGAAACAAAGCCATTCTAAAGCCGAAGCAATTCGTAAAATCGGATTTTATGGACTCTCTATTATTCTCATCTACACGATTATAGGGGTTATTTTTTCCTCTATTTTTGGAGCCACTTCTGCCAACTGGCTCAGCTCTCACTGGCTACCCAACACTCTGATTTTTATTGTCTTGGTTATTTTTGCCATGTCTTTTTTGGGTATGTTTGAAATAACGGCTCCAAACAGCTGGGCAAATGCAGCTGACCAGCAAGCTGACAAAGGGGGCTATTATGGCATATTTTTCATGGCATTGACATTGGTGCTGGTTTCTTTTTCATGTACTATTCCAATTGTAGGAACCAATCTAGTAAGAGCATCTCAAGGAGAATTTTTCAGACCTACACTTGGCATGATTGCATTTTCTTCGGCTCTTGCTATTCCCTTTATGCTTTTTGCAGCATTTCCGTCATGGCTGCAAAACCTGCCTAAGTCTGGTAGTTGGCTTAATTCTATTAAAGTGGTTCTTGGTTTTCTGGAGCTGGCTTTTGCCTTTAAATTTTTAAGTCAGGTAGATGTAGTTTATAACTGGCATTTCTTAGACAGAGGTGTCTTTCTGGCAATATGGATAGTAATTTTCACCTTGATGGGTTTTTATTTGTTGGGGAAATTACAGTTACCTCATGATAATAAAACTGAAAAAGTACCTGTGCCAAGATTAATGTTATCTATTATAGTATTTTCATTTGTGATTTATATGATTCCGGGATTATTTGGAGCCCCTCTTAATTTACTATCTGCTTACCTTCCTCCATATCAAAATTTTGATTTATACAATAATTATCGGACTATTACTAACACTCAATTAACAAGTAGTGAGAATAATACAAAAAAAGTGAAGTATAGCGAATATTTTGAATCCCCTCATGGCATACAAAGTTTTTTTGATTACCAGGAAGGCTTATCTTATGCTAAAAAAGTAAATAAACCTGTTTTTATAGATTTTACGGGATGGAGTTGTGCTAACTGTCGAGTGATGGAAAAAAATGTGTGGGCTGACCCTGAAGTTCTGAAAAGACTTAAAAATGAATATATTGTATTAGCTTTATACGTAGATGACAGGCATGAATTACCTGTAAACGAACAATTTACATCTTCTTTTGACAAAGAAATAAAAAAAACCATTGGTGATAAAAATGCTGATTTTCAGATAACAAAATTCAATAATAATGCACAACCTTATTATTGCCTTTTAAATCATGAGGGAAATTTATTATTGCCTCCCAAAGGACTTGATCTTGATGTAAATAACTTTATAAAGTTTTTAGATGAAGGAGTAAAAAATTTCAAAGACGGAAAATCCCTGAATGCTCCTACAGCTTTAAAGTAATTGTAAATATATAATAGTCAATCTAATACCATCAAAAGAGCCAGAAGGACTTAAACACTTCCAGCTCTTTTGTTCTTATACCCATTTAAAAGTTGCGTGTTCAGACTTGCCAAGTCTTGTGAAACAATCTCAGTTTATAAAATCTCTCTCAAGACTTACCAAGTCTTTATTAAGCATTTTGTTTTTTAAATCGGCATTATATAAACAGGTTTTATAACCCTACTCTTATAAATTCAAACTTTTCCCCATCAAACAATCCTAAATCACTTATTTTTAAAGAAGGAATTACCAGCAATGCCATAAACGACAATGTCATAAATGGAGCAGAAAGCAAACTCCCCATTTCTTTGGCTTTTTTATCAAGTTCAGAATAATGTTTGGCTATTTCATACCCATCCTCACCTGACATCAATCCAGCAACCGGTAAAGGAAGTACATCTGTTATTCCATCTGTGGTTGCACTAATACCACCTTTTACTTCTATTAAAGCATTTACTGCATTGCAAATGCTAACATCATCTGTACCAACGGCAATGATATTATGAGAATCATGAGCAACCGATGAAGCAATGGCTCCATTTTTCAATCCAAAGTTTTTTATAAAAGCTACCGATGGCTTAGTATCACGATAGCGATTGACAACTGTAATTTTGAGTACATCATTTTCAAGATCAGGTACTATCTGGTCATACTCAACTTTGGGAGTGATAAAAGTTTTATGGGTTATCAGTTGCCTGTCGAGAGCTTCTATCACTGCAAAAGGCTTTAAACTCCAGGAAACGGTAGGAAAAACAAAATCTTCAGGCTTTTTGAGTGAAGTTTTAAAATAATTGACTATTAGGCTTGGCTGTGAAGGAATCAGACTTTTGCCATCTTCTGCCACCAGTTCACCATTGATATAGGTTTGCAGAATATTAAATTTTTCAGGATTGTCAATAATAATAAAATCTGCCGGGTCGTTTTCTCTCAGCAAACCGACTTCCAGTTTATAATGTTTTACCGGATTTACACACGCCACCTGCAACACCTGAAACAAATCCATTTTTTTTGCCAGAGCTCGTTTCACTAAATCATTGATATGCCCTTCTACCAAACTATCAGGGTGTTTATCATCAGAGCAAAACATCAATTTTTCATAATATTCAGGGAGCAAATCTATGAGTTCTTCAAAATTGCGGGCAGCACTTCCTTCTCTGATAATAATTTTCATACCACAAGCCAGCTTATCCAAAGCCTCCGCTTTCGTAAAACATTCGTGGTCTGTAGATATGCCGGCAGCAGCATAATTAGCAGCATCCACACCACGCAAGCCCGGAGCATGTCCATCAACAGGCTTTTTATATTTTTTAGCAACCAAAATTTTTTTCATTACTTTCTCATCGCGAGTCAACACCCCCGGAAAATTCATCATTTCTGCCAGATATTTAATTTCAGGCTTTCTCATCAGTTCATCGGTTTCTACCACATCCAGTTCAGCTCCTGCTGTTTCAAATTTTGTGGCGGGCACACACGAGGGGCAACCAAAAAAAAACTTAAAATTGACTTGCTTCCCATTTTCTATCATATATTCCACACCACTTTTCTCCAACACATTAGCAATCTCATGAGGATCTGAAACGGTAGCTACTGTGCCATGTACGACAGCCAAACGAGCAAATTGACAGGGAGTAAGCATAGAGCTTTCGATGTGGATATGAGCATCTACAAAACCAGGCAAAATATATAAAGCATTAGGATGAGCCTCACCTAAATCGGTGATTTTTAGTATTTTGCCATCTAAAACTGAAATTTCACCGAAAAAAAACTTCTGATTGAAAACATCTGCTATATTGCCCCTGATTTGCATAATAAACGGATAAATTGGTATAAAACTTAATATAAGACTTCCTTCTGAAAAATTGACTGGCAGCGTTTTAAATCCTCATAAAGTTTGCCGACACTAAATTATATTTCTGAAGCAGAAGTACTTTTTATAGATTTTTCTAAAATAAATACAAACAATCTGATTTTTATAGTATTCAATATAAATTCTGCTTATATGTCTGCAATTACAATTGTAGATTTGATGCCAAAACTAAAATCTACCATTGTAAATCTTCATTTATACATCAGAAAATGAAAAAAATTATTATTGCCATTGACGGATATTCAGGGTGTGGAAAAAGTACTACCGCTAAAATTGTAGCATCTCATCTGGGCTATATTTATATTGATACCGGAGCCATGTATCGGGCAGTAACACTCTATTTTCTACAAAAGAGCATATCACTTACCAATCAGGAGGCAGTAGATAAAGCTCTGAAAGAGATACACATTGAATTTGTCAGAAATCAGGAAACTAACAAAAATGAAACCCATCTTAATGAGATGAATGTAGAAAATGAAATTCGCAAGATGTATGTTTCTGAAAAAGTAAGTGAAGTTTCAGCAATTGCTGCTGTTCGAAGAGAAATGGTAAAACAACAGCAGCGTATGGGTAAGAAAAAAGGCGTGGTAATGGATGGCAGAGATATTGGCACAGTGGTGTTTCCGGAAGCTGAGCTAAAAATATTTATGAATGCAGACCTGAAAGTGAGGGCTTATCGGCGTAAACTAGAAATGCTGGAAAAAGGTGAAGATGTAGAAGTAGATGAAATTATTGAAAATCTGCGAAAAAGAGACCAGATAGATACTACACGACAAGAAAGCCCGCTCCGGCAGGCAGAAGATGCCTATTACCTTGATACTACTCATCTGACTACAGACGAACAATCTGATTTTGTAGTAAATCTGGCAGTAGGCAAGAAAATTCCAAAATCATGAAAATATTTCTCATAATCTTTACTCAAACCTTCTACAAAAAACCTCAACTCCTATGTATTCGATGATGCCTGAGCAAATCCGGGTAATAACCGGACTAAAGTGTTGCCTTTCAGGGGTGGGTTATCCTCACACTTTCAAGCTGGAATTTGGCAGCAAAAATTTTTTTGACGAAAAAAGGTTTCATGGTGACTGGTCGCTGATGACTTATTCATGTGGATGGAGACTGATGAAAGACGAAAAAATTCTCTGTGGCTATTACGACGATGCCGAAACCTCTGACAAAGTAGTAAAAATATTAGAAGGGCGTATTCTCAAAGAAATGATACAGTCTTCCAAATACGACATTTCTCTCATTTTTGATAATAACTATCGGGCTGACTTCTGGGGACAAACTAACTTCAAAAACCACCACAGCCTTTTTATTTACGGACCTCACGACCAATATTATGAATTCAGAAACAATGGTTCATGGTCAGTAGATATGGACGACAAATACCTGAAAGGGGTTACACAGGCAGAAAAACTTCGTAGTGAGCATTCCGAACGTTTTCATAAACGCTGGCAGGATGCCATGCCTAAATCCGAAAATGAGTTCAGGTGCAGCAATTGTATCTATTTTCATGGTATTACGGGGCAGTTCTATTTTTGGGATTATGGCTTATGCAGTAATGAACACTCTGATTTCGACGGAAAAGTAGTAGGTATTAAATCATATTGTAATGAATTCAGTCGTTATCTGAGAGAAGAAAAATAACAGCAATTGTATTTACAAACAATCAAGTTTTCTGCGAATGCAGCACTCTCCATAAAAAATATTTGTTAAAATGATGTTACCAAAGGCTACCTTTGCGAATAAATATTAAACATCAGGCTTTATAACCGCTTGTCATTAAAAAGCAGTTTTTTAGCAAATTTTCTACGGTTTTATACGTTAATGATTTTAGAAAATGCAAATTACTATAGATAAAAATTCGGGATATTGTTTTGGAGTAGAATATGCTATACAGATGGCAGAGGACGAATTAGACAACAATGAAATTCTTTACTGTCTGGGTGATATTGTTCACAACAGCATGGAAGTAGAAAGACTTCATAACAAAGGTTTGCGTATTATTGACAGAGAGCAGATGAAAAACCTCCACGACTGCAAACTCCTTATCAGAGCCCACGGTGAACCTCCCGAAACTTATCAGCTTGCTCTTCAAAACAATATAGAACTCATTGATGCGTCTTGTCCTGTAGTGCTTAAATTACAAAACCGTGTCAAACATGCTTTCGACGATATGAACCGTAAGGGAGGCCAAATTGTGATTTACGGACAAAAAGGTCATGCTGAGGTAATTGGCTTAAACGGACAAACCCACAACAAGGCTATTGTAGTAATGACCGAAGAAGACCTTAACGTGATAGATTTTACCAAACCAGTTAGTTTTTTTAGCCAGACTACCAAAAGCACCGAAGGTTTTTATAAAATGAAAGCCCTGATTGAAGAAAAAATTCGGGAAGCCAATGCCGACGCCACACTAGCAGATAACCTTGATTTCTTTGACCCCAATGACAGCATTTGTCGGCAGGTTTCAAACCGTGAACCACAGTTGCAGAAGTTTGCCGGGGAGCAGGATATTATTGTTTTTGTAAGTGGCAAAAAAAGTTCCAATGGTAAGGCGTTATTCAGTGTTTGCAAGAGTACCAACGCAAGAAGTTACTTTGTGGAAAATGAGACAGAAATAGATTTAAACTGGTTTAAAGAAGATGATAAAATAGGCATCTGTGGAGCTACCTCTACCCCTATGTGGCTCATGCAGCAGGTTTCTGATTATATCAGTCAGACAGAAATCTTAACCGTATAAAAATACATATTTGTTTTACCCAAGTGATAAACTATTCATCCTCACGTTAAAAATTAATTATGAAATTCTCCCTCTTCGCATCAGTTCTTGTTTTGGGTATGGGTTTGCTGAGTTGTACTGAAAAAGAAAGAAGTTCTTTACCAGCCCGTGTTAATTTTTTTGCTTCCTTTGATACTTCCCAACACTTTTGTCCGTCCATTGAAAAAGCTAAAGTCGATACACTGCACGGATGGGATTACTGTTGGGAATTTTTGAGTCCAATTGAGAAAATGGTTGGAGAAGAACGTTTTGAAAGAGACCGAGCCAAACGTCTCTCTTCTGGACAAAAAGCTCTTTATTTTTTCTGGTATCTGGAAAGTGAAGTGCCTAACGGCGGTTTTGTACAATATTACTGGAATGGTTGCGAAAAATACCTGCCTGCTACCATAAAGGGTTTGCGTGAAATAGGTGACACTGCTATGCTGGCTCTGGTTGAAGATGTTGAGCTGGAGTATAATAGCAAACGCAATACATTTGTACGCAATAAGCTGGTAAATGAATTTTCAGAAACCTATGAGGATTTGGAGTGGTATGATAGTTTTGATAAACGTTTTTTCAGCCTGCGTGAACAAACTCTGAAAAAATTTGAAACCTACATTCGTAAGCATCCTGAACAGTTTGCCTGTATGCAGTAAATTATAGATGGAATATCAGTATCCCATATTTATTCCTTCAAGGGGAGTTATAGAAAGTAAAGTGGCTCAAATCAATACATCCATTATATACTGGGATATTGAGATAGAATTTCATCCTATTCAATTTGAATCAATTTCTTTTAAGCCTCTCTTAATCTTTAATAACATCACTTTTCTAAACTCTTATGAAAGTGTATTCTATGTAAGTAGCCTGAAAGGTCTTGTAAATAAACACTTTCAGCCTAAGGACTCCATCTTAGTTGATTGTTCTGCTATTTATTATACTTGTAGTTTTCAGATAGAATCTTTTGATAGTCAATATATTCTAGTAGAAGAAACATATGACAATGCAATTGATATAATCTTCATTCAATTTGGTAACCTAATAGATAGCAAAATAGAAACAAAATTAAAGTTTCAGATAGATTTCCAGTCTTTTTTTAGGCATGAACCACCTTTTCATAAAAAATGGCAAAATATTGAGACTGAAATAAATTTACCTTTGTCAATAAAAACATCTGTTTGAATATTTAGTAATATTTCTTTTATGTCCATGATGAAGTTACTTAACATTTCAGGTATGTTATTGCAGTTTTTTGCATTCTGGTTTGCAGCTCCGGAACTACTTGGGGTAGAAAAACTAAAACAGTGGGAAGATAAAATCAAGACCTTTGCATCTAAAATTCCAACTATTGCTTTGGGTGTGCCGGGTATAATATTGCTGGCAGTATTCCTGACTTCTGATAGTAATAAAGGGGGCTTTCCTTACTCATTGCCATTGGTACTGTTGGCATTGTTTTCACTGAGAAAGAAATTACAGACACATATTCAGGAAAGAGTGATAGGACCTTTTTTTGACAACCTGCTTGAGAGTGATGATGCCCGTCATAAATATTTACGTTATGGGGCGTTTCTGTTTACCATCGGATTTTTCTTATCACTGATGGCAGCTGTACTTGGCTAAGAAAGATAATTTATTTAATAGAAAAAGCCCTGAACTTCAGGGCTTTTCTTTATTTTACATCTAAAGCTAAAATCAGTTTTTTCTTCTTAATAAGATACCTGAGGGAGACGACAGAAGACTGTCAGTCTTTCCCTCAAGATCCTTCAACCAGCTATGGAAAGAAAACTCAATAATTAAATTGAGAATTCTTACATGACAAAAGTAATAAACATCTCTGATTGGGTGCAAATTTTTTGATAAAAAAGTAATAATATTCGATGAATTCGCAGTTTTTATCGATGAATAGAATTTAATACACTATTTATTAATTTTCAGCTTCATTTTTAAAATAACCTAAAAATCTTGTTTTGAAAGATTCTACAACACTTTTTTCGGAGTTACCTTTACTCTCTTACTACGAACGATAGGATATCCACTTTACAAGCTCTTTATAGGTTGGTTTTTTACCATACATTAATACACCAACCCGATAAATACGAGCTGCCAGCCATGTAGTTCCTATAAAACCGGCTACCAGCAACACCATTGACAACGCCAGTTCCCACCACTCCGGATTGAAAGGCAATCTTACCATCATTATAATAGGTGAGGTAAGAGGAATCATGGAGAGCCAGAATGCCACCGGTCCATCAGGCTCTCGTATTACAAACTGAGCAGCAATAAATGAAACTACTATCGGAATTGTTACCGGAAACATAAACTGCTGGGTATCTGTTTCAGCATCAGCCGCTGAACCAATTGCTGCAAAAAGTGAACTATACAAAAAATATCCTCCAAGAAAGTAAAATAAAAACCCTCCAATAAGTAAAGGCACATTCATACTTGCTAAAAAGTCAAGTGGTGATGACAGTTTAGGGGTAGTTGTAGAAGGTTGCGTGATTGTAGAAAGATTCTGGTTTTTCGCTTGTTCGGTTTTTGCTTTTTCTACAAGTTTATCTTTATATAAGTAAGATATTCCCGTTGTAAGTAATGTGGCTAATAGTATCCAAACTAAAAACTGTGTTAGACCCACCAATCCAATACCAATAATTTTACCCATCATTAATTGAAATGGCTTTACAGAAGATACAATTACTTCCATAATCCGGCTTGTTTTCTCTTCCAGTACACCTCTCATGACCTGTACTCCATAAATAAAAAGGAGTATGTACAGAAAAAACGCTCCTCCAAATCCTATTGCTGCATTTGCGGCAGCACTACTTGATTTTTCAGTATCTCCTTCAAGCATACTTGCTTTAATAGCGAGATTTACTTCCAAATTTTTTAGCATTTCTTTATTCACACCAGCCTGAAGGTATCTCTGGCGTTCTAATTCCTGAGATAGCAAATCTTTTATCTTTTCCTGGACTTCGATACTTATATTCTTTTTGGTAAAAATCTCTACTTTCCCAAGATTCTTTAAATCCATTTTAGGAACATAAACCAAGGCGTACTCATTACTATTTTTAAAAATTTCTTTAGCCTGTGGCAAATTCACCTGCTTGAGCATATTTAACTTAAGAGACTTGGTACCTTTAAGCGTATCGCCCATCAATCCACTTTCATCTAACAGCATTATATTTTTAACCTCTGTTTCTCTGGTAAGAAAATAAAAAGTTAAAGCATACGGCAGGCACATAAGCAATGGACCCAGCAAGGTCATGATGATAAAAATGGGCTTGCGAACACGTACCAGATATTCTCTCTGGATAATTAGGAAGATTTTGTTCATGTGAGTAACAGTTAATGTATGGCAATCTTATCTGACTTGACATGATTATCCAATAGGTTCAGGATAAAACAAGCAATTCTGTATATAAGTGGTAATATCAGCTATTTTATTACAACATTCCGAATAATTTCATTGCATTGCTGGTAGTTTGTTGAGCAACAGTTTGCAAGTCAACACCTTTTATATCGGCTACTTTAGCAGCAATTAAAGGGATATAAGATGGCTCATTGCGTTTGCCACGGTAAGGAACAGGAGCCAGATAGGGAGCATCTGTTTCCAGCACAATGTGTTCGAGACCAATATGAGGTAAAATCTTATCAAGTCCTCCATTCTTAAAAGTAACTACCCCTCCTATTCCCAACAAAAAGCCCATTTCTATCACTCTTTGAGCTTGCTCCAATGTACCTGAAAAACAGTGAAAAATGCCATTGGGCTTACTGTTTTCCATCAAAGGCTCAAGTACTTCTACTGTTTTGTCAAGTGATTCCCGACAGTGAATAATAATGGGCAGATTGTATTGCTTTGCCCAATTTACCTGTGTCTTCAGAGCTTCTTCCTGTTGTTTTACAAAATCTATTGAGTGGTAATAGTCGAGCCCTATTTCACCAATGGCTACAAATTTTCTTTTGCCAAGCCAGTTTTCTACTATTTTAAGCTGTTTTTCAAAATCAGCATCTACCGAACAAGGATGTAAGCCCATCATTGAAAAGCAATTTTCCGGATATTGTTCTTCCAAAGCCAGCATACCTTCTATGCTTTCATCATCAATATTGGGCATAAAAATTTTGGTAACACCCTGACGAAAAGCACCTTTTAACATCTTATCCCGGTCGTTGTCAAACTGACGGGCATAAATGTGAGAATGTGTATCTATTAATAATGGATTAGGTATTTTTTTTTGATAATCAGACATGGTTTTAAAATCAACTATAAATTATGAACTATGAGCTATCAGTTATGGGTTGTAACTTCAACCACAAAAACATTAAAATTGGTGTTGCAAGTTACACTATCCTGACTTATAGTTTCTAACTCATATTTTATAGTGCAAAGTTCAAAATACTAAAAACATGAATCGTCTCATACAAGAATCAAGTCCTTATCTCTTACAACATGCTCATAATCCCGTAGACTGGTTTCCGTGGGGAGAAGAAGCTCTGCAAAAAGCCCAGACAGAAGACAAACCTATCATTGTAAGCATTGGTTACTCTGCTTGTCACTGGTGTCATGTGATGGAAAGAGAATGTTTTGAAAGTGAAACACTGGCTCAACTCATGAATGAAAAATACATATGTATTAAAGTGGACAGAGAAGAACGACCCGATGTAGATGCAATCTATATGGATGCCATACATGCGATGGGTTTGCAGGGAGGCTGGCCTCTTAATGTATTTTTGACACCAAAGGGAAAACCTTTTTATGGTGGTACTTATTTTCCGCCAGCTCAATGGCAACAAGTGCTTGAAAATGTAGCCCTTGCTTATAAAAATCAAAAACAGGATTTACTGGACTCTGCCGAAAAATTTGCATACGAAATTAACCTCAGTGATGTAGTTAAGTATGGGCTAACAAGCCGAGAGACAAACTTTACGAATGATGAGCTTGAAGAAATTTATCGGAAAGTTGCTAAAAGATATGATAAAACACGAGGCGGAACAGACAAATCGCCTAAGTTTCCGATGCCCAGTATTTATATGTTTCTTCTGCGATATGTTGCTCAAAATCATGAAACACAAACTGGCAACGAAGCTCTCCGACAATTAACGCTTACCTTAAATAAAATGGCTTGTGGGGGTATATACGACCAGATTGGTGGAGGTTTTGCACGATACTCTACAGATGCCGACTGGTTTGCTCCACATTTTGAGAAGATGCTATATGACAATGGTCAATTGCTGAGTTTATACAGTGAAGCTTATACACTTACCAAAAATGAACTTTACAAAGAAGTGGTATATGACACAATTGGCTGGCTCAAACGTGAAATGACTTCATCAGAAGGGGCTTTTTATTCGGCTCTGGACGCTGATAGTGAAGGAATTGAAGGAAAGTTTTATGTATGGACATGGGAAGAATGGGAGGAAGCTTTGTCAGAAGTATCCTTTCCGCATGGCATTGATGAAAATGACTTTACAGAATACTTTAACATTACAGAAGACGGTAATTGGGAACATGGTTTTAATATTCTTTATCGTGAAGAAAGTGAAGCTGATTTTTGTCAGAACCGCAGTCTTTCGCTGCCTGACTTTTTACAGGGTCTTAGCAATCTAAAAAAAATTCTGATTCAAATTAGAGCAGAACGGGTTCGTCCGGGACTTGACGACAAAATACTTTGCTCATGGAACGGACTGTCTATCAAGGGACTGACAGATGCTTATCGTGCTTTTGACGAACCTGAGTTTATGGAAATGGCTATCAGAAATGCTGATTTTATTCTCAGTAAAATGCAGAAAGATGTCCAACTCTTTCACAGCTACAAAAACGGAAAATGTAGTATTCCGGGCTATCTCGAAGATTATGCCTTTGTGATAGAAGGATTTATTGCTCTCTATGAAGCTACTTTTGATGAAAAATGGTTGAATGAAACCAAAAAACTGACAGATTATGTGCTGGAGAATTTTTATGACTTAGAAGAAGAGCTATTTTTCTTTACCGACAAAACTGCTGAAAAACTGATAGCACGTAAGAAAGAAGTCTTTGACAATGTAATTCCAGCATCCAATTCGGCAATGGCAAAAAACTTATACTTGCTGGGCATTATTCTGGAAAAGGAAAAATACAGACAACTATCTGAAAAAATGCTTGCCCGTCTTAAAAAGCTGATCATAGCCGAACCCAATTACCTAACAAACTGGGCAAATCTTTTTACTTATCTTGTAAGTCCTACTGCGGAAGTAGCAATTGTCGGAAAAGATGCCATAGCTCTTCGCAAAAGTTTGGATAAAACTTACTTCCCCAATAAAATTGTGGTAGGCACTAGCGATGTAAGTGATTTAATCTTGTTGGAAAACCGGGAAGCTATCGGTGGCAAAACAACCGTATATGTGTGTTATAACAGAACTTGCAGGCTACCTGTTTTCTCTGTAGAAGCTGCCATTTCAGAACTCAAAGAAGGGCTGGTATAGTTTCTATAAAAAATTTGTATTTTCAGCTACAACCCCATAGCTTTCCGACTTAATCTTGTATGTATGTCGATTAAATCCCGCTACCTTGCCTTAGACGTTTTCAGAGGACTGACCGTAACTTTTATGATTATTGTCAATACTTCCGGAAATGGAGAAACTACCTATGCCTTGCTCCAGCATGCTGCCTGGAATGGCTTTACTCCTACTGATTTGGTATTCCCGTCGTTTATGTTTGCCGTTGGCAATGCCTTAATTTTTTCTTTACCCAAATACGAATCTATTGGCACTTCAGCCGTTTTGCTTAAAATACTGAAAAGAACGGCTCTTATTTTTTTGCTGGGTTATCTGATGTACTGGTTTCCATTTTTTAAATATTTTGATGGTAAATATCATTCATTTCCTATTTCAGAAACCCGGATTTTTGGCGTTTTACAACGAATTGCTTTGGGATATGGCATTGGAGCTTTGGTAATTTACTTTTTAAAAGACAAAGGTGCTTTGATTTTCAGTATTGCAGCTCTGCTTGCTTACTGGGTTATTTTATTGGTTTTTGGAGATTTGACTTTAGAAAACAACGCCGTTTTAAAATTAGACAAGTGGCTGGTTGGAGAAAAACATTTGTATGGAGGCTATGGCATCCCATTTGACCCGGAAGGCTTGCTGAGTACATTGCCTTCTATTGTAAATGTAATTTGGGGATATATGGCAGGCAAATACATCAAAACAAATGGACATACTTACGAAACCATTGCCCGCCTGATGCTCACAGGAACAGGTTTGTTTTTTACTGCCTATATCTGGAATCAGGTATTTCCGATTAATAAACCCATCTGGTCAAGCAGTTATGCTCTTTTGACAGTTGGGCTGGATTTACTGATACTTTCTATTTTGATTTACTTCATAGAAATTCGTCAACAACGGGGCTGGACTTACTTTTTTGAAGTTTTTGGCAGAAACACGCTGTTTTGTTACCTGCTTTCTGAATTGATTGTTCCTTTTCTGTATATGTATAATATTGGCAGTCAGTCTATTTTTGGATGGATTTACACCCATATTTTTCAGCCGATTGGCGATTATCGGGGAGCATTAGCTTTTGCCATTTGTTACATGCTACTTATCTGGCTTGCCGGCTGGATTTTAGATAAAAGAAAAATTTATATCAAAATATAAATATTAAAAGTTTGCAAAACACATATTGTTTTATTGGCAAATTACCACATTGTTAATTACATGAAAAACAACATGTTAAAGTCACAAATTATTACCTTATGCCTTTAATTACAACCGTTTCAAAATCTGAAGAAGTACAGGGGATTTTGGATTTGCAACAACAGAACCTGAGAGAAAAGCTAGATTCAGAAACTATTGCCAATCAAGGATTTGTAACTGTGAAGCATGATTACCCAACCCTAAAAGCCATGAATGATGCTGAGCCCAGTATTATTGCCAAAGATAATGACAAGATAGTAGGTTATTGTTTATCAATGTTACCTCAGTTCAGAGAAGCCATCCCTACACTGGAAAGTTTATTCCAGCTGATTGACGAAGTAGAATATGAAGAAAAAAAACTCAAACAATATTCGTATGTGGTAATGGGACAAGTGTGTGTGGCTGAAGAATTCAGAGGGCAGCAAATTTTTGATAAGATGTATTACCACATGCAGGAAGTACTCTCTGACAGATATGAGCTTTGCATTACAGATATTTCCTCTGCAAATGCACGCTCTCTCAGAGCTCATACAAGGGTAGGATTTAAGTCAGTTCATGAATTTTATGAGCCATCTCTACAAGAAGTCTGGCACTTGGTAGTTTGGGACTGGAGACAAGTATAAAAATACCAACCCAAAGTTAATAAACACTAAGTCTCTGTAAACATTTATCCATTAAACGCTGACTATTAATATCTTAATCGTTTCAGGATTTACTTTTTATCCATATTAAGCTTTACTGATACCAATTTAAAAAATAGAATAGGTAAAAAACTTGGTAAGTCTTGTGAAATCATCTCAATTCATACCATTTATCTCAAGACTTGCCAAGTCTAATAGATAACAATACATAAATTCTATGGCTAGGCAAGTTGAAGATGAGATACTTACAATTACATCTGACTTACTTTTTCGCCCACTGTTTGTTTAATTCTCCAATATATTTCAATACATCTTCTTTTCCGGCTCTTGATACCGAAGATGTAGTAAAATGTATTGGCATCTCTTCCCATATTTTTAGCATTTGTGTTTGATATTCAGCAAAATGTCTCTGCAATTGGGTAGGTTTTTCTTTTTCTGACTTCGTAAAAATGATGGAAAAGGGGATATTATTTTCTCCCAGATATTGCATAAAATCCAAATCCTTGGCTTGTGGAGGAATCCGGGAATCAACCAATACAAATACAGAAAATAAATTTTCCCGTTTCAGCAAATAGTCACCAATCATTTTTTCCCATTTCTCACGTTCCGATTTACTGACCTGAGCATAGCCGTATCCAGGTAAATCAACCAGATACCAGTTCTCATTTATCAAAAAATGATTAATAGTTTGCGTTTTACCAGGTTTTTGAGAAGTTTTGGCAAGGTCTTTTCTTTCGGTAAGCATGTTAATTAAAGACGATTTACCTACATTTGACCTGCCAATGAAAGCATATTCCGGAAAATCAGGAGTTGGACATTTTTCATAGGAATCAGTACTCTGTAAAAAACGGGCTTGATTTATTTTCATATCTTTGAAGTAAAATAACTTTATTTTTATATTTTAACAGAACCACTCGTCCAGCATCATATACAAGTTAAATAACTACTGTGAAATTGTAAATTATTTGACAATTTTTTCAGGAAAAAGTACAAATTCTTTGAAAAGTACAATATTAATTCTAAATTTGCCTTAGATGCAAGCCTCAGCACTTTTTAAATGCAAAATTACGTTTTTTTATAATAAGATAGTTTAGCCATGCAGTATATTCACCTAAACTTTTTGACCAAACCACCTTTAAAAAACTGTATGAAGTTTCTGTTTAAAATTATTGTTTTTACCACTTCTGTTCTTCTTTCACACACCCTGATTTTGGCTCAGGCTGATGCCGAACTGGTGGCAGAAGCAGATGAAGCTTATAAAATTGGGGCAAAACTGCTTGCCCTTGACAACTATGAGCTGGCGTTGCGTTCTAATCCCAAAAATATAAGAGCGTTGTACATGACCGGAAAATGTATTCTGGAAACAGCTGACAAAGGCAGGGCAGCACAATATTTGCTGAAAGCCCAGCAACTGGATGCCAATGTGGATAAGGATATTCTTTACCTCGTTGCCCAATCTTATCAATATGGCAGAGAGTATGACAAAGCCATTGATTATTATCAGCAATACAAGAAAAAACTCATTTCAGAAGGTGTTAAACCTGTTAAGAAAAAGAAAAACACCAACCCTCAGGATGATATTCTGGCTACAATTGAACAGAAAATAGAACAATGTAACAACGGTAAAAAATACATTTCAGACCCGCTTGAGTATTCTATTCAGAACTTTGGGGAAGAAATTAACTCTGAGTTCCCCGATTATGCCCCGGCTGTTAACAAAGATGAAACGCTGATTATTTTCACTTCACGACGGGAAGGTGGAACCAAAGACAAAAATGGCGAAGAGAATGTAGATAATGACCTTTTGCCGTTTGAAGATGTATATTTTTCAGAAAGGTTAGACGGGAAATGGCAACCTGCCAAGAATATCGGATTACCAATTAACCATACATTTCATGATGCCAGCATCACTATTTCCGGAGATGGAACCGAGCTTTTTCTCTATAATGATAATAATGGCAATGGTGATGTATTTTTCTCAAAAAGACAAGCCGATGGTACCTGGACAAATCCTGAATCATTAGGTAAAAATATTAACTCTTCTTTTGATGAAAACTCTGCCTGTCTGTCACCAGATGGAAAAACCTTGTTTTTCACAAGCAACCGTCCCGGCGGAAAAGGGGGATTAGATATTTATGTAAGTAAACTGGAAAAAAATGGAGAGTGGGGTAAACCTGCCAATTTGGGCTCTCCTATCAATACCGAACTAAACGAAGATGGTCCCTTTATTGATTATGATGGTAAAACCTTGTATTTCAGTTCACAGGGCAACAAAGGGATGGGAGGATACGATATTTTCGTAACAGAATATGACAGTACTTCAAAGAAATGGAAAGAGCCCATTAATATAGGATACCCAATTAATACTTCTGATGACGATACTTATTTTGTAAAATCAGGTGATACCAAATTTGGCTACTATGCTTCTATCAAAGATGGTGGTTTAGGTGAAAAAGATATTTATAAGGTATTAATTCCTGAACCATTGCAAACGTATGAAAAACTGAAAATCAGGCTCACTGAAGGTCCTCCCAAAAACCCGGTTGTGATTAAAGTACCGACCGAAGATCCTGAAAAGCCTAAAACCGAAACGCTTTATCCGGTTACTCTGCTGATTAATATTCGCAATGAAAAAACCAAAGAGCCTCTGGATGCTAAAATCCGGATTTCAGACAAAGAAAATAATGTAGAAGTGGGTATCACCCGTAGGGCGGTAGGTATTTATCAGGTCATATTCAGAAATGAGAAAGAAAAAACGTATGCCATTACAGTAGAAAATGAAGGCTCGATGTTTAAAAACGAAGACCTTGAAATCCCGGCAATGGCAACAACTGAGAAGAAAATATTGAAAGAATATGAGCTGTCTAAAATTGAAGTCGGATTTAAAACAGTATTAAGAAATATCTATTTTGATTTCAATCAGGCTTCTTTTAAAATGGAATCTTATCAGGAATTAAGCAAACTGGAGCGTATGCTAAAAGAAAATACCACCATCAAGGTAGAAATCTCTGGTCATACCGACAATGTGGGTTCTGATGCCTATAATATGGAACTCTCTCAACGCCGTGCTAATGCAGTAGTAAACTGGCTGGTAAAAAAAGGCGTTGACCGTAGTCGTCTCATTGCAAAAGGATATGGTGAAAGTAAACCTCTGGCAACCAATGATGATGAAGAGGAAGGTCGTTCGATTAACCGGAGAACTGAATTTGAAGTCATTTCAGATCTTACAAGTGATAAGTAGTTGGAGAAATAACTGATTACCTCTGATTCATTCTTGTAAAAACGCATAAAACAAGCCTAAAATCACTAAGTCATTCGTTTTTCTTTCTGATTTTTAGGCTTGTTCATAACTTAAGCTATCCAATTTTTTATTTACTCTTCAATTTTAAAACTCACCTCTACAATATCTTGCAATATTTTATTGATTTTTTCTCTCATTTTATCAATTCTTAAAATATTCAATGACGACTTGTGTAGTATCTAAAGAAGTAATGTTTAGCATAAAATTGTAACTAATTTATCAGATTACAGATTAGTTTTATCATTAGTTCTTTTTCAATTGGATTACTTTGTGCTACCAAAAGGGCCAGTGCAGTTAAGGCATTATCATTGATTTTGCATTCGCCTGATTTTTTCCTTAAGTGTTGATTTTTTTCCAAAAACCAAACAAACAATAATGCTCCAATTCTTTTGTTTCCATCGGTAAAGGGATGATTTTTAATAACAAAATAGAGTAAATGTGCTGCCTGTTCTTCAATTGTTGGATATAAATAGTCGCCTCCAAATGTCTGAGTTACACTTTTCAAGATCCCTGAGAAACTTTGATCTTTTTGGTTTCCAAATAACATTGTTGCCTCTTTTTTATCAATCAGTTGTTGTCTGAGTTCAAAAATGACTTTCACCGCCTCTTCATATTCAATTTCATAGGTTATATGATTATTCAGGTATTTTAATTCAAGTGAATTGCTGTCATATTGGTTTAATAAAATGAAACTTTTAGTATAATTTCTTAATATATAAAGCAATCCCTTACTTTCGTCAGTCTGCTCAAACTCAGTTCCTTCTGATTTCCCAATGATCCTGATAAGTTGACTGAGCTCTTCCAGTCTTTTTTCATTGGCTGAATAACCTTGAATTAAATACTCATTCAGTCTTTTTGTAGCCCATATTCTGAACTGTGTTCCTTGCTTTGAATTTACCCGGTAACCAATAGAAATTATGGCATCAAGATTGTAAAAGTCTATTTCTCTTTCAACATATCTTTCTCCTTCTTTTTGAACTGTTGCTCTTTTTGCAACACTTGAGGAATAATCTAACTCGTTCTCCAGATAAATGCTTTTTAAATGTCTTGAAATAACGGATTTATCTCTTCCAAAAAGCTCAGATAACTGATTCAAAGTAAGCCATACCGTTCCCTTATCAAATCTTACTTCTATTTGAGTTTCTCCATTAGGGGATTCAAAAAATTCAATTGTATTCACACTTCAAATTTAGTTAAGCCGGGGTTTGATGCCTATCAAGTTTAATTTATTGACTATTAACAACTTATACACCAAACAAAAGTATTATTTTGGATATTACATAAATACTAAATAGAGTTGCAAATAATGAATCTGACATCATATCGATAATATATTTGCTTATCCATCATTCTGTCTACCCGATGCAACAAAGATAGCAGTGAGAAGTATAAAAATATTGAACCCAATATCTTTCGTTTCTCCTCGCCAAATATGAAAAATAATTGCAATAATCATCAAAGCAACAATCCCATACGCTGCAAAAATTGCCAATTTAGGTCGAATACGGAGTAATGTCGGCAATATTATCCCAAGTCCACCTAATAAATCCACGATACCTGTTATTAAAACAAGCTTATCGTTACCTTTCACCCAGAGAAATGGTAAATCTTCAGGTTTGAATAGTTTCATTAGAGCAGCCCAACTAAAGGTTATGGCTAAAAGTCCTTGCCCTATCCAAAGAAGGATATTGATTGTCTTTGATACTTTTTGTTCTTCAGTCATATCTTAATTATTTTGATGCTACAAAACTATTTACCTTTACTATCCAAATGATATTACTTCCTTTTTTGAAAGTGCTATCTAAAGTGAAAGTAATGAACCAAAAAGAACATGTTATCCAAAGCTGGTTGTCCAAAAACAATGTTGTCTATCCAGGATGCTCTCGAAGCTGTTGAGGGAAGATGGAAGTTGCTTATATTGTTTGCCCTTGCAGAAAAGCCCAAGCGTTTTAAACAAATTGCAAGAGAAGTTAGTGGAATTACAGACAAAACTTTATCTAAAGAGTTAAAAAGTCTGGAAGCAAATGAACTCATCCGCAGAGATGTTTATGATACTTTTCCACCAACTGTCGAATATTCAATAACACCACACGGTTTGTCACTTGAAAAAGTATTAGATGAACTTCATTTCTGGGGTTTGGCACACCGTAAAAAAGTCATTGGAAAATAAGTACTCATCAAATCAGATAAGGTAGAACGGCAAGATTAATATAGACAAAAACTGACCATCATAAGAGCTAAAAAAATTGATAATCAATGGCAAAGAAATAAACCATTGCAAGAATTTAGTGATTATCTATTCTGACTTATTGCTTATTTGAGTTCTGTTGAGAATCTGTATTTGTATAGCGTTAGCCTAACCAAAAGTTACCAACAGAATAAGTTTTTGCTTGTCCACTTATTATAACCCGGTCTTCTCGGTCTTCACAATATAGCTTGCCCATTCGTTCTGATAGTTGCTGAGCATAAAGTTCTTTTTTATTGAGTCTTTTCGACCAAAATGGAATTAAAGAACAATGTGCAGAACCTGTGACAGGGTCTTCTAAAATAGATGCCTGAGGAGTAAAAAACCTTGAAACAAAATCACAATTATCTCCAACTGCTGTCACAATTACGCCTCCCGGATCAAGGTTGATTTGGTCAAATACTTGTCGTTCAATTTTAATGTTTCTGATTTCTGTTTCATTTTCATACACCAAAATATAGTCTCTTGATTTAAAAACTTCTTTTGGCTGAATATTCAGAGATTGGGAAATTGTAAGAGGCAAATTATCTGGAACAGGTATCCTTGCCGGAAAGTCCATTTTATATAATTCTTCTACAATTTTAACAATTAAGTTGCCACTTAATGTTTCAAAAACAATTTCATCTCTTTGATAATCAAGTATTGTTTTTAAGCAGTGTGCCGTTGCAAGTGTAGCATGACCACACAAATCCATTTCAATTTCAGGTGTAAACCATCGCAAATGGATTGTCTCATCATTTTGCACAAAAAATGCCGTTTCTGCAACGGCATTCTCTTTAGCTATTTTCAATAAAACATGGTCTGCTAACCAATTTTCAAGTGGCACAACACAAGCCGGATTTCCGCCAAATATTGTATCTGTAAATGTGTCAATTTGATATAAATTATATTTCATTGTGTATTTATCTAGAACTGATGTAGTACCGATTATTCATTTATGAGCCAGTTTTTACGTCCTGTTAAAACAAACACCAAAGATAATAACAACTATTGATTCAGTTTTCGTTGGTTTACTATTACAAAAAACCCTATTAGCAGCAGACATTCAGTGACGGATTTTGATTGCCTTATATCTTGACTTTCTTTTTTAGAGCTACATCTTAGAGTTGAACAGCTTGTTTAAAGAAACTATATGGATAAAAATAAGAATAGGTACACCAAAGAGCAATATAAAAGTAAAGGGTAAATGTGCCAGTGTAGTCATTTTAGGCTCATCTGTTATTGCATTAAACATTCCAAGACTCAAAGCCAATACAAGATCAAGCATGCCCACTATGTTAAACACAATATATCCAACTCTTTTCTGAAAGAAAATAAAAACAATAATACTCATAAAACCTGCAATAATATCACCATAGGCAGCTTCGTAAGCAAAATCTGACGGCAGCTGTGTGACATGAGAAAGAAAAGCCAATCCTCCAAATATTCTCCAAAAATGAAACAGAGTCAGATAACGAAAAGGGATGTTGTTAATCCAATCTTTAAAAGATACATTCTTATTGTAAGCAACAAGCAATGTAATGACAAATAAGACTATCGTTAAACCAAGTATCGGCTTAGGCAAATATGTATAAAAACCTGTTGCACCCAATGTGTAGGCTAACAAGCCCCATCCTGTAAAAATCAGAGCTACTCCTTTCTCTGTTTTCTGACTTATTGAATTTAAATTTTCCATTTTAGTATTTTTGATTGTTGTCAATGCAAAAATGGAAGGCATAAAGTTGGAAAAGCTTGTCTAATGGCAAGAAACAACTTGTCTTATGACAAGAATTGGGTTATCTTTTTTTTCTTGCAAACTCCCGCCGGATTCTGCTTAATGAAGTGTCTGTCATTCCAAGATAAGAAGCAATATGTTTGAGATGGGCTACCTGAAATATCTCTTTATTGGTATTAATCAAGTCTTCGTAACGCTCCTCTGCAGACTTATTTATTTTTTGAAGCGTTTCATTTTTAAAAGATACGAACTCTTTTACCAGCATTGCCCTTGCAAATTCTCTAAATTCAGGTGTAGAGTGAAAGAGCCCATTCAATTTTTCAAATGTGGTGTAAAAGCCTTTACAATCTGTCAGGGCTTGAATATTTTCCAAGGATGGTTGGCGTAAAAAGAAGGAAGCAGGCTCAAAAATCACCCTTTTAGAGCCGTAAAAAGCTGTTGTAATCTCCATACCTTTCACATCATGAGTAAAACTTCGCAAAAAACCCTCGTCCAAATAATAATAGCCACTAATTTTTCCTTCTTTCAGTAAATATTCATTTTTGGCCAGGTTATGTATTTCAAAAGCATTACTTATACGTTCAATGGCGGTTTCAGAAACAGTTATATTTGGTATATTCGAAATAATAAAATCTGTAAAAGAATAGTTTGTCATTTATGATTTAAGCTATTTATCTCGTCTTAAAGTACATCCTAACTGCTTCCCTTTCACAAACAGGTATTGCCAAAAACGGGATTTTCGTACTAAAATCAAATTGAACAACGAATATTGAACTTGGTACAAATCTCTAATTCTATTCGTTCCTCCCGCTTTCGGCAATACCATATTAGTGACAGCAATTATTGCTTAATGAATTCCAGTATATCCCTGTTAATAGTTTCAGCTTCTGTTGTTGGCATGCCATGCGGGAAACCCGGATAAGTTATTAATTTGCCATGTTTTAATAAAGCTGCAGCTTTTACAGCAGTTGTTTTATATGGAACAATTTGGTCATCTTCTCCGTGAAGTACTAAAACCGGGACATCTACATTTTTTAAATCATCAGTAAAATCAGTTTCAGAGAAAACCTTTATACAATCATAGTGTGCTTTTATTCCTCCCATCATACCTTGTCGCCACCAATTATCCTGCACACCTTTTTTTACGTTTGCACCTTCCCGATTATAACCATAAAAAGGAAATGTAATGTCCTGATAAAATTGCTGACGGTTGTGAGCCGTTCCTAATCTAATGTCATCAAAAGCAGACAATGGAACACCTTCCGGATTGTTTTCGTCTGCAATCATATAGGGAGTGATAGCACTTACCAATACAGCTTTTGCAACTCTCCCTTTTCCATGCTTATTCACATAGCGTATTACTTCCCCTCCTCCCGTTGAATGCCCAATATGAATGGCATTTGTCAAATCAAGGTACTCTGTCAGTTGTGCGACATCCGCTGCATAAGTGTCCATATCATTTCCTTCAAAAGTTTGAGTTGAACGTCCATGCCCACGTCTGTCGTGAGCAATAACCCTAAAGCCTTTTTCGAGGAAAAACATCATTTGAGCATCCCAGTCATCACCTGAAAGAGGCCATCCGTGGTGAAAAACAATGGGTTGTCCAGTACCCCAATCTTTGTAATAGATTTCTACTCCGTCCTTCAATTTTAGAATACTCATAATTTTGAAATTTAAATTGTTAAAAACTTATTAAAAGGGCGAGGTGTCTTACTATATTTTTGGTTACTGCCACCAACTGCTACGCTCTGGAGATATGCTGTATTTGAAAATTGTCAGCCTGTAACAGATGCTAAATTTATAAATAAAAGTTCATTATTTACTATCCTGCCTGATTTTATTTGTTGGAACTGAAACTCAAATAGTCAAAATCGCAGATCATGGGAAACAGTGTTCTGTCTGTCCACACATCTGCTGACTGAAAATATTAGTTGAAGATTATTATTAAAATTTGTAATGGTTGTATCCACCCGAAAAGAAGATAAGCAAAAAAAGTTGTTATTTTCCCATCTTCTCAGCTTTTGCAAATATTATGTACTACCCTTATCATTGTTAATTAAATGATGCACGATATTCAAGAGGTGAAACATTGGTTTTGTTTTTAAATAATTTGCTGAACGATTGTGGATGCTCAAAACCCAATTGATAAGCAATTTCACTAACTGAAAGATTTGTTGTCGTTAATGATTCTTTTGCTTTTTCAATAAGTTTATTGTGAATATGTTGTTGTGTGCTTTGTCCTGTCAGTGTTCTCAACATATCACTTAAATAATTGGATGAAACATTCAGCTTGTCAGCAAAATATTGAACTGTTGGCAAGCCTGTGAGTAACATTTTATCACTATTAAAATACTCGTCAAGCAGATTTTCCATTTTAGTCAACAAATCACTGCTTGCTGTTTTTCGTGTAATAAATTGTCTGTGATAGAAACGATTAGAATAATTTAGCAGTAATTCAAGTTGCGAAACCATTACATCCTGACTGTATTGGTCAATGGAATGATTGTATTCCATTTCAATGTTTTTGAAAAGTGATTCAATCATCTTCTCTTCTGCTTCACTTAAATGAAGTGCTTCATTTACTGCATAGGAGAAAAAGCCATAGTTTTTGATAGTTTTTCCCAAAGGATAATTTCGGATAAGATCTGGATGAAAGACCAGCCACCAACCTTCTGGCTGATGGCTTTCTCCTTCATCTGCAATAATTTGTCTGGGTTCCATAAAAGCCAAAACACCTTCATCAAAGTCATAATAGTTTTGACCATATTTTATTTTACTGTCCACACAGCGTTTTAATGAAACTGTGTAAAAGTTTAAAACGATACTAACAGGTTCGTGAATAGTGGGTGAAACGTCACCCAATTTTATTAAGCCTACAAGGGGATGTTTTGGCTTTGGCAAACCAGATATTTTGTACAATTCCGAAATGGAATGAATGGTAATGATTTTATTTTCTTTCCGTTTCATTCAGTCAAATTTGTAAGTGAAACCAGTTAGTTTTTCAGAAACTTCCCAAAGCCTTTTGGCTATTTGTGTATCATACGACTTGTCGCTTGACTTCACTAATTCAGGATACCCTTTCATTTCACCCATTTTGGTTGGACCAAAAAATTCAGCACCTTTCAGATTGTCTTCTGTAGCTGCTCTCAGGATAGGCAAAGTTCCCATATCCACTTTTTGTGCCAGAATATTATTCATAATTACAGATATAAAGAACCCATAATTTTTTTGAAGATTGGTATTGGTATAACCAGGGTGTCCTGCCGTTACGATGGTTAAAATATTATTGGCTTTTAATTTTCTATCCAGCTCATAGGTGAAAAGCAGGTTTGCCAGTTTACTTTGTCCGTATGCGTAATCTTTGTTGTAAGACTTTTCAAAGTTAAGGTCATCAAAAAATATGTCTGCCCCGCCATATTGCTTTTGTTTATGAACCAAACTGCTGTGATTTGTGATTCGTGAATTAGGTGTTTGCTTTAAAATATCAAGTAATAAGCCTGTCAGCAGAAAATGTCCTAAATGGTTAGCTCCAAATTGAACTTCAAAGCCTTGCTTGGTAAGTTCACGTTTTTGTGGTGCCATTACCCCGGCATTGTTAATTAAAATATGTAATTGTGAATACTCTGAATGAAACTCCTCCGAAAATTTTCTGATAGAGTCGAAATCTGCCAAATCCAAAACCATCAGGTCAAGTTTTGCATTCGGATTTTCCTGTTTGATTTTATCCACAGCTTCTTTTCCCTTTTGCAGGTTACGAACTGCCATAATGATATGAGCCCCTTTCTTGCTCAGCACCTTTGATGCTTCTAATCCAAGTCCACTATTTACCCCTGTGATAAGAATCGTTTTTCCTTGTTGTGAAGGAATATTACTTGCTGTCCAAGTTGTTGTTGCCATTTTCTTAAATTTTTAATTGTTATTGATAGCACAAAGGTCAGTCAACTTATAATGGTCTTTGAAGTCGATTCTCTGAATGATGTGTCCAAATCAAGGATAACGTTTTTTGTAGCTGTGTTGATGCGATAAGCTCACAACGTTTTGGGTATTGTCAAAACTGTATTTCTATTGAAGTTTGGTATCAAAACACCCTATTTTCAATTTTCATAAAAAACCACAAAACACTCACTTACAAACTATTACCCGAGAGCCCCCTCAAAACCTTATGTTTTTAGGTTTATTCAGTTGTACAGCAGTTACCCCTGCTGTATGCTGTTTTTCTTCGCTGGTTAATCAATATTCAATTTTCTGATTTTCACTCCAACTATCAAAAGCCAACTTATCCAAAGTGTACTGCCGATAAAACCTGCTAAACTTATCACTGGGAAATTAGGTATAACTGTAGCAAAAAGTTCTGTTTGAGCAAGTAGATAAATGATTGATGAAATATAGCCGAGCCAACTTGTCCATTTAGGAAATAGCCTGAGTTGGGCAAAAGCTAATGTCATCATTATTGTCCAAGCAATAGTAAACAATTGCCCGATATGTTCACCTAATATGACACCACCATATTGATGAACAACCTGAAAAGCAACTTTGCTGGCTTCTCTTATCATTTCATCACCCTTTACAAAATTGTTTGCTAAAACAGGAACTACAAAAGTCCAACGCAATAAACCAATCATTTGTACCAAAAGACCAATAGTTCCGAGGATAGTTGCCCACCGTATGAAATAAAACTTATGTTCTAATTTTTGTCCAATTAAAATATAAGCTACCAAAAGTGGTAACCCTAAAATAGCAAATGCCCACCAAGTCCAGATTAGAGTACTTCCACCTTCATAAAATTTTGTCATAATAATACCTGTATCCTGTCGTAAGATGTTAGGATAGTCAAAAATGATTGTCAAAATGGTATATGGAACGAGTACCCCTGTTGCACCTAAAATGAGTAGAATGCCGATTATTTTTTCTGTTTTCATAGATGTTTAAAATTTGAGTGAATAACTGATACCTGGTGTTGGATTTATTTTGAGGTTTTGCCCTTCGGATGCAAGAGCTATTACCCCAATTCTCAGGTTTAATCCTTTCCAGGCATACCAACGAAAACCTGCTTCTATACCTAAGGCATTTTTGTCTCTATAGTCTCTTGTTATACCACGTAAGTAAGACAGACCACCATAAAAAGACGAGGGAATTTCTCTTTTACCAACAGGAAGAAACCAATAGGTTACACCTGCTTTTAAAAATTCGGTGGTTACACCCGACTCAAAGTTGGTGGGATAATACCCGGCATGAACAGAAAACTGTTTGCGTTGGTATTCCAAGCCAATGGAAGGATTTCTAAAACCATTGATGCTTAAAGTGTTTTCAGGAAACTTGTCCTGTGCTGAGGCGATGCTTGCTAAAAGAAGCATTGTAGCCAAAAGAAGATTCTTTTGCATTTCGTAACTTATTTTTTGATTACGATGCAAAGTTCTTTCCATCTAAAACCAATCTACTGGACAAATGTCCATAAGTGATTTTAGGCTAAATATTTTTTCTCAGTCTGCTCAAATGTCGTGGAGTAATGCCTAACATAGAGGCAATGTATTGCAGGGGTACTTGTTGTAATAATTCAGGTTCTTCCCGCAGTAGTTTTTCATAACGCTGTTCAGCACTTAATGTAATAAGGTCAAACTTAGCCTTGTCTATACAGCATATTTGCCATTCAATAAGCTTGATATAAAAGTCTTTGAAGCTTGGAATTTGATTTTGTAAAGCAACAACATCCGACTTTTCAATAACCCAAAGTGTTGCATTTGCCAGTGCTCTTATATTTTCCCTGGCGGGTGTTTCTGTCAAATAGGTTAAAAGTGAAGCGACAAAAGTATTGGGTAAAGAAATATATGTGGTTCTTTCTTCGCCTTGCTCGGTTATAGAAAAGTACTGAAATTGTCCTGTTTCAATGAAACCCATTTGCAAAGAAGTTTTACCTTCTTTTACAAAATAATCGCCTTTATTAAAAAATTTCTGTTTGAAGCAACTTGTAATTTCATCAACTTCTGTATAGTCAAAACCGACACCCTGAAAATATGCTTTTAATTTTTCCATAGATTGTTTGGTGTCGTTCTATAATAATAAACCAATCCTTTTAACCCAACTGTTAATCCATTTGAGCCTTATAATTTCACGGTTATTTTTACCAAGTGAAAACCAAAGACCTCTCACAAGAGCTTATAATGCTTTGTTTTCTCTCAGTTTTTAGCCTTCTGTGTTAACAGTCATTTCTATCTCAGTTCTAATTTTTGAATCTTGTTTCCTATTGTCATTTGTTTCATTTCTGTCTCCAACTCTTGAAAGTCTTCCTTTTTAACAGATTTGACAAAACTTCCATTGCTTAGTAGATGAATTTCATCACAGGTGTCACTCAAAGTTGAAAAAATATGTGATGAAATAATAATTGTCTTGTCAAGAGTTTTTAATTTATGTATAATTTCTGAGATGATGATATTGCTTTGTATATCAACTCCGTTAAATGGTTCGTCAAGTATAAAATATTCGTTGCCTTGTAACAGAATTGCTGTCAAAGCTAATTTCTTTTTCATTCCCGTTGAGTAAGTAGAAGCATATTGATTTAAAGGTAAGTCAAAAATGTTTCTGTCTTCAATGTCGGAAATTTTTATGTTCCTTGCGTTGCACAGCAACTGAATATATTCTTTGCCTGTGATTTTTTGAAAGAAGAAATGTTCTGTCAACAACAAACCAAGATGATTTTTAACTGGGTTCAGGGTTGAATTTATTTCACCTTCATATTCTTCCAAGTGTGCGATGCATCTAAACAGGGTTGTTTTTCCTGCACCATTTTCGCCTACAATACCATATACTTTTCCTTTATCAAATTCAATATTGATATTTTTCAGGACTTCACTTTTCCCATATTTCTTACATAAATTTTTAACTGCTATCATTTTAACAAACTCCTGAGACGGTTTTCTGATTGTTTAAAAAGGTAAGGAACTAGAACAATGATTGTAGGTGGAAACCAAATACAAAGTGCTAAAAGAATAACCTGTTGAATGTTTATTTCGTTTGGATATGCTGAGTATTTAGTAACGATTATACAAATCAAAAATGCCCAGCCAGCCAAGAAAAAAAGGAAAATCAAGCCGATATGCTGATAATAATAGATTAAAAGTACTATTACTATCGGCAAGGCAAGTAAAGAAGAAAAAAGGATTGCTGTTTTTATTTTGTTAAACAAAAATTTGTTTGGTTTTAGACTGTGTATCCAAACGTAATATTCGTTTTCTAGTTTTGAGTAATAACTTAATGTTGTTGCGAAAACAAGCAACATAGCGAAGACACCAAGATTGAAGTTGTTTACAGAAACAGCAATTATTGTCAACATATATGCTACACAAAACAAATAAAAGGTATTTCTAAAACCTGTCGTAAATTCAAAAGGTCTTTTTGAAAACGGTGTCCAAATTGTAAAATTGAAAGTTGTTCGAAAATTTACAAGTGCTAAAATCGTGGTTAATATCAACAGCAAGCCTGCGTAAACAAAGATTTGTTTGTAGAGTAGAAAAGCAAAAAACGGAATTAAGCAAATTAGATTTTCTGTAATTCTAATTCTTTTCACTTGAGTGTTATCAAAACAAATTTTTAGAAATTCTGCTCTTTTGCTTTCTGAAAGTTTTCCTATGATTGTCAGAGCAGCAAGCAAGTAAATGTATTTTGCAAATTCTGTCTTGTCAAAAAGGAAAATTGAAAATCCAATGAAACCGACTGTCAAAAGGAGATACGCAAGTAATGGTTCAAGTCCTGTGTCCTTAAACTTGCGGTTTGTCATCTTAAATTGAAGCTTAAAATATTCTTTCACTTTGTCTTTTTGTTGGGTCGTCCTAATATAGACTCCAAAGTCCAATGGATTTATAATGGTGTAGTATTTATATTCGTCTGCCCAGCCTTTGTACTATAGAATTACAAATATCACCACTTTCACTGCAGTTACACTACTACAAAACTATTTGTTGGCAGAATATTATTACTTGAAAATTTTTTCCCCTTGCTTTAGTAGTTCAAATAATTCAAAACCTGACTTTTCTTCATACTCCTTAAGTAATTTACCTTTAGACTTTATACTTTTCTTTCCTTTATAAATATTACTTGTTTCTGATAAAGAAACTATGCTTTCTGAGTCAATATCTCCTATAAAGTTGGCATAACCTCCATCAGACAAACTATGTATGAGATGCCTAACAGTAGTTTTTCCTTCTACAAATAAGAAAGTTTCACTACCTATTATCAAATCACCATTGACAATTAAATTTCCTGTAATATAGAGAGGATTATAAATATCGCTGATGGAAATAAAAAAATGCCCATTTACTGTTAAGTTACCATCAATTTTGAAAGCTTTATATTCATTTCCATGATGTACTATCAGAGTATGTTTTGGAATTAAATTAGGCAATCCTTCTCAGTAAGACATCAATAAAACCCAAGCGGATCATCGCCTCAGAAGATTCTATGGTTTTCTCAAAATCCCGGCTCAATCTTCGCTTGAAATTCAGCCAACCAAAGCTTCTCTCCACTACCCAACGTCCGCCTGCCGGGACAAAGCCTCTGGCACTTTCCGGTTTAATGGCTACCTCATGGGCTTGTACTATTTCTACCTCCCACCCATATTGCTTCTGTGTCCGCTCTACAAAGCCTTCCTTATAACCTTTGTCGGCTTTAATAGTCTTGAGTCTCTCACTTTTTCCCCGCAATTGACTCATCACTGCATCCCCTGCCGCTCCGTCTGCGATATTACCTCCACTTACTAAAATCGCCCAGGGAATACCCAGACTGTCCACCGCTAAATGCCGCTTTCTGCCATTGATGAACTTGGCTCCGTCTATGCCTTTCTCCTCAGAGGTGAATTGGACAACCTTAATACTTTGACTGTCAATAGCCAATACACTCGGACTATCTCCTTTTTTTGCTTCAACTCTTGCCCTGACTGCCAAAAAATCCAACAATTCTTCATGCCCTTCTTTTTCCATTGCCTGAAATGGTAATAGATGCTTTGCCAGGGTGGAAATCGACTTTCCAGATTCCGCCATTGACTGCCAGTAGTCAGTATCCAAAGCAGAGCGTTGAAAATAATTCGCTTCTCGTGTTTAATCTTTCTTCTATTATCCACTATTTTTTGGATAACTTCCCACTCGGAATCAGTGAGGTCAGTGAAACTTTGCTGCATTTAAACTTATGATTAGACACCACAAGTTTACTCACTGATTCCTTCTTTTATCCTATTTTCTCAATTTCAAAACATTATCTTATTTATAGTTTTATTAATAGTCCTCGTGCTTGCACAGTTGTTGTCCTCTTGCGTGCTCACTTGCTGTATAAGTGCTTGCTCAAGAGCTGTCCTGTTGCTATCCTCATGCTTGCTTATTTTTTGAGCAAGCGTAAGACTGATAATATTAGTTGAAAATTGATTTTTCGACTCTGTTATTATTGCAATGAAGCCCCATTCTATCAAGTCATGAAATACTTTAGCAAAGGTATTACGGGACTTTATTCCGATAGCTTCCATGGACTCACTGGTAGTAACAGACAACTTTTCCTTTTGTCCGCACCGGTTCCATTTCTCGATGAGCCAGAGAAATAATGCAGTATGAGTGGGAGTATTCAGGTCTGGATTCTCAAATGCAAAATCGAACCAAAGTCTGGAGAGGGCGTAACCTGTTAATTTTTCCATTATTTTTTATAATATTTTATAATTTTTATTATGAAAAAGTTGGAGAAATCGGAGCAGAATCTTAATTTTACGTTGCGATTCGAATAAAAAGATTTACTGCCCTGCAATTTCCGGTTGCGGGGTTTTTCTTTTTAAGACTTTTTTCGTCTGAATTTTTTCACTTCTTCTTTTGGGGATATTGTATTTTTCTTCATGTACTCAATAAGATAATCTTTGGAAAAATAAATTTTACCTCCAATTTTTGTACACTCCATTTCGCCGGCAGATACCCTGTTTTTAAGGGTTTTCGGGCTAAGATCCATCAAATCAGCAGCATCTTGCTCTGATATGAATGGAAAATCAGGTTGCTTATCTTCAAGTAGTTGTTTACAAACCCTTAGTATCTCAAGAAGCTCCTGACTTTGTTCGGGTGAAAATTGAAGGAGCAAAGTTTGGTTTAGTTGAGTCATACTGATTTAATTTCTTTAGTAGAGCAGATATAATTATGTAGTTCTTCTATTGAATAAAGAAATCGTCTGCCAGACACAGCAAACTTAGAAAAGTGACCAGCGTCACGAAGCCGATAAAAGGTATGAGGGGAAATGGGCTTATCACAACCAGAAAGGATTTTTCTATCTGTTGCTTCATTGACATACTTAGCCTCAACTTTTTCAATTATCATTGATTTCATTTGTGATTCTAATTGAATTTTGATGCAGTAAAAGTATAATAAAATAATTATATAATATCTAATTATTTTTATAATTTTTTATAATTTTTATTATGATTTGTTATAAAAAGTGAGATTTTATTAAATAAATGGAGTTATTAAATAACTGTAACTTATGTAAGGGGACTCCCCGGAAAACAAAAAAGAGCTGACGTTTGCCAGCTCTCAATTAATGTAGATTAAAGAAAAATATCGTTTTAATGCCTACCCCATAGATTCCAGGATTTTATCATATTTATTAAAAATATTAATGCTAAAGCATTGGCATTGAAGGGAAATCAAGGATTGTAAGATTAATACCTGAACAAAGGTAAATAGAAAAAATACAGATGTTCAGCCGATTTCGTAAGCCTCCTATAACGCAAATGCAATATTAGATGCTGGCTTGTTGGCCGGTCAGGTCAGTTGGTCTATAGCCAAAGTGTTTTTTGAAGGCGTATGAAAAGTGTGATAAATTTTCAAAACCAACCTCGTAGCAAACGTCAATGGGTTTCTTTTTCTTTTCTACAAATTGATAGTGTGCTAATTCCAATCGCTTTTGAGTAAGCCAGCGTTGTGGTAGTTTCTAAGCCAATACCTGTGTTACCACCCGTTACGATGGCTATTTTTCCGGTAAGGTCAATGCCTTTGATTACATCACTTGTTGTGGATTTTGCGTTGAAGCCAGAACCAGTCGGTTTTTGTAATGCTCCTTGATAATTATTTTGTTTCATCTTTTTTAATTATTAAATGTTTTGATGGAACAAAAGTAGAGCAGATCTTTTTTGTCGACTTTGTTTAAACGTCCGAATATGCTTTGTTTAAAAGGTCAGAGTTTTGAAATGTTCAAGTAAACTTGTCGCTAACATTCGAGGCTTGCCGCAGGGCTGGAATTGTTGTAGTGTCCGCCCGACAACTGAAGCCGATTGAAAAACTGATGATGAAGATAACAACAAAAGATGATAAAATTCCGTCGGCTGGATATGGGCTGATAGCGATATGAAGCTGAGAATCTATTCGTCTGCCAGCATAGCAGCAAACTCCCTGCTGTACATTCGCCCTTCTGTCTGTCCTTTATTAGAGATTTGCATTTTAACTCTGTCAACCAAAAGACTATTACCCAAGCCGAGCAGAAGGCAAGCTCTTTGGCAGGTTGGCTGCTGTGCCGTGGGTTTTGTGTGCCTGCCAATGTGCTTGCCTTGTGGCGTTGGCTATTAGAGACTACGCAAATTCCTTTTCGTAAAAACGTATCATATATCCCGACTTCTGTATAACAATCCAGCGTTCCCTTGATAATAGTTTTGCCTCATTATTCAACAACAAAATAAACATAATAATGAGCAAGACAATTTTAATTACAGGGGCATCATCTGGTTTTGGATTGATGCTTGCCACAAGCCTTCATCAAAAAGGGTTTAATGTCATCGGCACAAGCCGTGAGCCAGAAAAGTATCAGGGAAAGGTTTCCTTTAAACTTATAAAACTTAATCTTGATGATGATGCTTCCATAAAATCTTTTGCAGAGGACGTATTCAGGCAAACTAAAACTTTAGATGTATTGGTAAACAATGCAGGTTTCATGGTAACAGGTATAGCAGAAGAAACGCCAATCGAATTAGGAAGGCAACAATTTGAAACTAATTTCTGGGGAACGGTTAGGGTAACCAATGCCTTATTACCCTATTTCAGAAAACAACGTCATGGACAAATCATTACTGTAAGTTCCATTGTTGCTCTGATGGGTCCTCCAAACCTTTCTTTCTATTCAGCCTCCAAACATGCGGTAGAAGGTTATTTTGAATCGCTGCGTTATGAATTAAACCAGTTCAATATTAAAGTGTGTATGGTAGAGCCTGTTTGGTTTAAAACCAATATCGGGCAGCATTCTGTTTCTCCAAAAGGCAATGAAATTACAGATTACAACAATTACAGAAAGAAAGTAAATGCTCTTACACAGCAAGGTTTGGAGACTGCACAATCACCTGAGGAGGTTGTAGACACGATTACAAAATTAATCAGCACCAAAGATCCCAAATTTAGCAACCCTGTTGGTAAGCAATCAGGCATGATTGTGTTCTTGAGAAAGTTCGCCCCTGCAATGCTTGAAAATACTATGCTTAAAAACGTCCAGAAATTTTAGCCTTATTGGAAAGTGGTGAATTTTCTGCCAACAAACAGCAACTGATAAAATATATCATGAATAAAAATAGAATTGACGCATTAACTGACGGAATCATTGCCATCATCATTACAATTATGGTATTGGAGATGAAAACACCACAGGAAGCAAGCTGGAAAGCAATTGCTGCGATGTTACCCGTACTTATAAGTTACGTGTTAAGCTATATTTCTGTTGCTATTTACTGGGGTAATCATCATCACATCATGCACACTTTACCACATGTAAACAGCAAAATCATTTGGGTGAATTTTATCCTTTTGTTTTTTCTGTCATTAGTTCCTTTTACCACTAAATGGATGGGCGAAACACATTTTGACAAAATATCAGTGTTCGTATATGCTTTGAATTTCGTTTTTGCGGGTGCTGCTTATTATATTCTTCAACATACAATAATGGCATCTTGGAAACATGAAGACAGTTTAATGGCGGCATTAAAAAAACATGCAAGAAGAGGAAGGATTGCCGGAGCTATATATTTTACCGCAATGGTTTTCGCTTTGTTTCTACCGGTTATTTCTGCCATTTGCTTTCTGATAGTAAATGTCACTTGGCTGATACCGGACAGAAATATAGAAAGAGCACTTCAGGGAAATGCAACAAAGGGGAACAGACATCACGGTCAATCTTAAAAAAATAAACAAAATGAATATCGCAAATAAAACAGTTCTCATCACAGGAGGCGGTTCTGGCATTGGTTATGAAATTGCAAAACTGCTAAATGCAAATGGAAATAGAGTTATCATTCTTGGCAGAACGGAAAGCAAATTAAAGGCGGCAACTGAAACATTGCCTGGCACAATTGCCATTCGTTGCGACATAAATAACGAAGCGGATGTACAAAATCTAATTCAGGAAGTAACAGTAAAGCATCCTGACTTAAGCATACTCATAAACAACGCAGGTCGGGCATTCGCTTATACACACAACGAGAATGCAACCGCTTTTGAAAGAGCTACCGAGGAATTTGCTACTAATTATTTTTCCGTAATAAGGCTTACTGAAAAATTCCTGCCATTGTTAAAGAAACAACAGGAAGCTGCAATTGTAAATGTATCTTCTATTGTTGCTTATTCGCCTCAGTCTTTGTTGCCAACATATTCTGATAGTAAAGCGGCTTTACATTCTTATACACTATCACTTCGTCACAGTTTGGCAAAGGATAAAGTAATAAAGGTATTTGAGCTATTGCCGCCTATGGTAAATACAGAATTTTCAAAAGATGTAGGCGGGGAACATGGTATGTCGGCAGGCGAAGTAGCAATAGCCTTGATTAATGCTATTGAAAATGATGTGTATGAAATCCAGGTTGGACAAACAGCAGAATTTAGAAAGTTCTATTTGGCATCCCCTTCGGAAGCATTTGCTATGATGAACCGTTCCTGATATATAAACAAGACAATTATTCAGCACAAAAAACAATACATAAAATGAAAACATTAAAATGGGCAGCGACACTACTTTTAGCTGTAAGTTTCCTTGCCAACCCTGTTTACTCACAAAAGTCAATAAGCCAGGTTGAGTCATTTGCTTTAAAGGCAACAACACAATATGCAACCATTAACAACCACAAAGTGGGGTTTAGAAAATTTGGTAAAGGCAGCCCCCTATTTTTAGCAAACCGCTTCAGAGGCACATTAGATACATGGGATCCGTTGTTTCTTGACTTATTAGCAAAACAAAACACAGTAATAATTTTTGACTATTCAGGCATTGGCTATTCTGAAGGGGAACTACCATTAACAATGAAAAACCTTTCAGCCGAAATTACCAACCTGGCAGATTATTTGAAAATTGATAAGTTCAATGTTATGGGCTGGTCTTACGGTGGTTGGGTAGCTCAATACGTTACATTCTATAATCCATCAAGAGTTTTAAAAACCGTTGTAATTGATGCCAATGCAATGGGGAAGAATGAAATCGCTATGGAACCGGCATTTGCTCAAAGTGGAATGAAGGCAAACAAAGACCTTCAATTTGAAGACTATGTTATTTTATTTTTTGAACCCAAATCCGAAAAAAGCCGGTTAGCTGCAAAACAATCAATCGAAAGAATTTCCAAAAGGATGGATAATTCCAAAGTACCCGAAAAGCCTGAGATCCTTCAAAGGTATTTTGCTCCAACAGCAGCGGTCGTTGAAGATAAAGAAAACTTTCGTGCAGCTTATGCTACACTAAAAACACCGGTGTTGGTAATTTCAGGCGACCATGACATTTCATTCGCTGTGGACAACTGGTATCCACTAATAAGAAAAGCCCCAACCATGCAGCTGATCGTTTTTCCAGATGCTGGTCACGGTCCACATCAGCAATACCCTGAATTAGCGTCAGGCTATATCAATACATTCCTTAAAAACTAAATCACACAAAATATTTGTAAAAATTTAAACAAGTAAACAAAAATGAAATCTTTAAAATTATCAGCTATACTCATTATAGCATCAATTTTCAGCATCAGCAGTTATGCTCAAAACAACCCTAAGAGTACTATCAGTGTGGAGAAAGTATCACCCGAAATTCGTAAAGTACATTTTTCAAACGCACCAATTAATGTACTTGTCCCTGAATCTCTTTCTTCATTAAATGATGTAATCAAAGAATTAAGTAAAGACTCAGCCGTCAAAGTGGTGATTTTCACAAGTGATGTAAAAGGATATTTCTTCAATCATTTTGACCTTGGACAGATGGCAAATTTTGCAGGTCAAAGAACTGCTGAAGGCAAGCCTATGTTTGTTGACTTACTAACCAACATTTCAAACGCACCATTTATTACAATTGCTTCAATAAAGGGTCGTACCCAAGGCGGAGGTGATGAATTGACATTGGCATTTGATTTAAGATATGCAAGTAAAGAATTAGCAGTTTTTGAGCAGCCTGAAGTGGGTGTTGGTTTGTTTCCAGGTGGTGGTGGAACTAATTTTCTTCCAAAGCTAATAGGCAGGGATAGAGCTTTAGAAGTATTTGCAAGTGGCAACGATTATGATGCAACAACTGCTGAAAAATATGGATGGGTTACAAGAACATTACCGAACGCTGAATTAGATGCCTTTGTGGACAAACTTGCAAACCGGTTGGCTACGTTTGATAAAACAGCTTTGGTTACCATTAAGCAACAACTCAATGTGATTGCAGCTCCCACAGAAGCTGAACGTTTAGCATCCTATACTGAATTTCTAAAATCATTGTCCTGGGCTGGGTTACAGTTAAGAATACCTGTTTTCGGAGGATTGTATGGTAAATACGGTGCTGAGAAAGTGGAGCAAAACATGGGCTTTTATCTTGGTGAGGGCAACCAGCAAGTTCAGCAACAAAAAAAGAAGTAAATATTTAACAAGGAGTAGCGGTGTGAAAAAAAGTAACACCGCTGCTTCAAACAATATACAGAATGGAACAATTTAATTTAGTTAAAATAAAGCAAGTCATAGAAGCAAATCATATTGCTTACGGTGAAAATTTTGCGAAAGGTAACGCTACACAATTTGCCAAACACTATGCAAAGGATGGCTGTATTTTCCCAACCAACTTTCCCAAAATGTGCGGTACGGATGCCATCAATACGTTTTTTGATGGAGCTTATAAAATGGGAGTTCGTTACATCAAACTAACAGCAAACGAAGTACTGGGTGGTCCTGAATTGGTTGTTGAGACAGGCAACTATGAACTTTTTGTTGAGAATAATATATCCATTGACAAAGGCAAGTTTATTGTGATTTGGAAACAGGAAAATGGCGAATGGAAAATGTACAGAGATATTTGGAATACGGATACTCCGGCAAAAACATCAAATTAAGAAAAATGAAAAACGATAAGATTATTACTCATGTTGAACTTTTGGTAAATCCTGAATTTATCAACCAAGTGCTTCCAAAAGCCGCAGAAACGAGAGATATTATTCTGCTTGAAGAAGGTTGCGAAGCGTTTAACCTCACAAGAAAAAAAGAAGAACCAAATACTATTGTCATTTTCGCAATCTATACATCAATGCAAACTTACGATTGGCATTTACAGCAGGAATACATCAAAACATTTTTTGCGTTTTTGAATGACAAGCTTATTGCAGCTCCTGTTGTTACTTACCTGGTTGAGCTTTAAAATATATTTCTGTTCATTTTCATCTAAATACTCACAAAACAACACTCCAAAAATATAGTGGTGAAAAAACTGGTTTGTATAATACTGTTGGCTCTATCAAAACAGGTAGTTCATTCTCAAAATACCGACACTTCCAAGTTTTATGTGAATGGTAGTGTAAGCCTTACAAATAATGGGATTTCATTCATCCCATCATTTAGCTTAGGTAAACCAGCAACAATGGTGAATTTGTATATAGGAAAGGATAATGGCAAACTTTCTTTTGAACCTGAATTTCGGTATGCTCTTTCAGGTAAGCCCTGGGCAGTGATTTTCATTTGGAGATACAAACTTGTAAGAAGCAATAAATTTAATCTCACTGTGGGAACACATTTGCCATACCTTGTTTTCAGAAGCACAACGGTTATTGATAGTGCAGGCAATAAAAGCGATAATATTCAAGCACAACGGTACTTTCCTGTACTAGAAACATATCCAAGCTATAATCTTTCAAAGAATACCACAATCGGAATTTACTATATGTATGGAATAGGACTTGAAACAAATATTCCAAAGCACTCTCAGTTCATTTCATTTCGCTCCAATTTTGCAAGCATCAAACTTAGCAAGGCGTTTTATTTGAAGGGAATGGCACAGGCATATTATTTGAAATTAGATAAAAGAGATGGTTTCTATACTGCATTGAACGTTACGCTGGCTAAATCCGATTTTCCAATATCCATATCGAGTTTAGTAAACAAAAAATTGGATTCCGATATACCGGGCAAGAACTTTGACTGGAATGTAAGTGTCAATTATTCCTTCAAGACAAAATTTGTAAAAGCAAAGTAATACGTACAGTATTCCTTTTCATTACTTCTTTTATCAGGCATAATTCGTTAATTTTAAATAGAGAAAAGAATGAAAAATTATAAAACAATAACTGAGCTATATACTGTCAACGGATTTCCACCACCTGAAAATCCGCTATTAGGTCTTGTAACCTTCGATGATATTAGAAACTGTGTTTTTGTACATACAGAATTTACTTTAGGCTTTTATAAAATAGCATTAAAAAAGGTAAAATCGGGAACAGTGATGTATGGTAGGACGAAATACGACCACGAAAACGGCTCTATGTTTTTTTTAAAGCCCAATCAAATAATACAAATGAATGATATAGAACTAACGGAAAAAGGTTTTATGATTTACATTCATGAAGATTTTTTAACAAACCATTCACTGCACTCCAGTATTCAAAAATATAGTTACTTCGATTATGAAACCAATGAAGCTTTACACTTATCACCAAGTGAGGAGGAAACACTATGGGATTTGTTCAACAAAATTAAGGGTGAATATTACAACAACCAGGATGAGTACAGCAAAGAGATTATCTTAACACACATTGATTCTATTTTAAAATATTCGCAGCGATTTTACAAAAGGCAGTTTTTAAATAGAACTGTTTTATCAGGCACAACTGTTTCTAAGTTTACTGAAATTTTAAAGCAGTATTTTGAAAGTGGCATGCTTCAGGAAAAAGGATTGCCCACCGTAAAACACATGGCATCAGAATTAACATTATCGCCAAGGTATTTAAGTGACTTGCTAAAACAGGAGACAGGTAAAACTGCATTAGACCATATACATATCGCATTAGTGAACGAGGCGAAAAATATTTTGATGAGTACTGATAATACGGTAGCAGAAACTGCATATCAATTAGGCTTTGATAATCCGCCTTATTTTTCCCGTCTATTCAAAAAAGTGATTGGTCTTACACCAACAGAGTACAGAGAACAGTTTTTGAATTAGAAATGTATGGCTTTGTTGTTCATCTTTGATTTTAGCTGATGTCAGAGATGTAGCTGATTAGAATTCCGTCAGCCGGGGTGGGTTGAGCGTTGGCGTTTTTAGCTCTTTGCAAGGTTGGCTTTTGTGTGTCGGCTGTGTGTGCCTTGCAAATGTGCTGCATTGTGCGATGTGCTATTAGAGACTTTACCCTGAATGTCGTGTCGCTTGAAGGTGAGTGGAATGTTGTTTTAGGGTTGCGTACAACGTGAGGCGTGTTTGCGAAGTTTCCCGCACGAAGTAAGGGAAATGTCGCAAACACGCAGTTATGCGAAGGGGTGGGGTATCAGTGAGAAAACCTAAAATAGATTCCCTTAAAAGAACATTAAACCAAAATGAAAAAAATGTTGCGTAAAAAAGAAATTTACGAAGTATTTTTTTCATGGTTTTTTAGTAACTTTGCCTCCGCTTCAAACAAGCTTTGACCGTCGCAAAGTTGCTAAAAAATTGGTTGGCTCAACTCTCCCCACTCTTTTGTATAACTCCTAAATATACGCAAGTTTTGTCGTACTTCTTGTATTGTTTAGGACTTTTTCGATTTTTTTATTGTATTTTACCTGTCGTAGTTTTTGTATTGTTATCATTTACTACGACAATAATTATGATAGCCAAATTTGAAAATTTTACCTGAAAAATCCTACCATCTAATTCTCTTCTTTCAGATTTAATTGGTCAAATGGGCTCTTTATATTGGCTAAAGTACGATTACTTACATGAGTATAACGCAATGTAGTTTTTAAATCATTGTGCCCCAGCAACTCTTGAATTAGCTTGATGTCTGTACCACTCTCATGTAAATGTGTAGCATAACTATGGCGAAGGCTGTGAAAAGTTACATCTTGTTGTATTCTGGCTTTATTTTTCGCTCGGTGAAAAATTTGTTGCAAACTTCTAACACTATATTGCTCTCCATATTGCCCTTCAAATAGCCAGAGTTGGGGAGTGTAGGCTGTATAATATTTTCGGAGAAGTACCAATATTCCTTCAGACAAAGCTACCATTCGGTCTTTTTTACCCTTTGCTCCTCTGATATGAATAAGCATCCGGGCAGAATGGATATCCCTTATTTCCAAATTGACAACTTCACTTACTCTCAGTCCTGCCGAATATGCCAAAAACAGCATGGTTTTATGCTTAAGATTCCCTAATTGTGCAAATAGCTTTTCAATTTGCTCAATTGCCAGAACATTCGGCAGGATAATCCTTTTCTTGGGACGAGGAATTTCTACAAAAATTTTTTCTCTTTTCAATACCTGCTCAAAATAAAACTTAATGGCATTCATACGGCTGTGCAGGGTATTTTCACTTAGTTTAAGAGTATTGATACAATACAAAAAATAACTTCGCAACCGGGTGGCATCCAACTCATTTACATTTTTATCTTTTATGATGTATAACAACTGAGCAAACTCGTTCCGATACGTTTTGATAGTGCTTGGACTATACGATTTCAGCGTCAGAGTGTCTACCAATGCCTGAAAAGCAGGCTGATTTATTGGGTCAATTTGTAGTAATACTTCTTTACCTGAGAGAGGTAACTCCAGTCCAAATTTTCGGCGATAAGCTGGCACATCCGGCACATACCATGCTTTTTTGGTACTGCTCCATTTTGCCCCAGCTAACTGTCTGATACGTTCATTCAACTTATTGTCAAATTCAAAACGTATAAAAATAACCGGTTTGTTGTGGTGAGTGCCAGGCTCATATTCTATTTTCTTCTTCATATCCAACTGATTTTAAATCAAATATCGTCAGTTTCTTCCATTTTTTTATCAAGCAAAATCAGTTGTTCGGCTATAATTTCGGTAACGTAGCGTTTGATGCCTTCTTTATCGTTCATAGCTTCTTGTTTTAAGTTTCCCTTCTACAAATACCAAACTTCCCTTCATGAGGTATTTATGAGCAAGTTCAGCAAGCCCTCGCCATACCACCACCGCATGCCATTCGGTCTGAGAATGCGATTGTCCATTTTTGTCCTTAAATGTTTCGGTAGTTGCCAGTGAGAATTTTGCAACAGCTATATTCCCGTCAAGCATCTGAAAATCTGGCTCTTTTCCTAGATTTCCGATTAAAGTTACTTTATTGAGTCCTCTCATCATTTTGCATATTTTTGTTGAAAATATCCTTAAAGTAAACATAAAAAGAAAAACCGTTTTTTTTACTTCCAGCTCTTCTCAGTTTCAGGCAATAGTATTTCCAGCGTGTGGCATTCGATAAGGCTGGGTATTTCCAGACGCTGAAACATATTGTGCAGTTTTCCATCAGGCAGGCGGGCATTTCCATCACGTGAAGCATTGTCTTTGAGCAACTGCAAAAAAGGCTTGTGCAGAAAAACAATATTGATTTTAGGGTTATAAGGCAGCCAAATGTCAATCAGTGTAGCACGAACCTGCGTAGTGATATTGGTAGCATTCCAAACAAAAGACTGCTTTTTACGGCATAGTTCTTTGCTTCGCTCCCGGCTTTCCTGTATAATAATTCCCTGATTATCGGTTGGTTTAATATCCAGTTCTTCACGTATTGCATCCAGATGAATTTGAGGCAGACTGGTCAGGTGTTTTTTAAGATAAGAATCTTTGCCCGATGCCGGCAAACCACACATCAGATAAATCTCAAAATCATACTCATGAAAAAGCTCTGTATCAGGGTAGCTGTCGTCTTTATGAAAATAATAAAACCGGTCATAGTCCGACGCAAAAACTTTGGGTTTCCCGAAAATGTTGTTTTCTTCACAAAGCACTTTAAACAACTCCAGATTATACAACATTCCATCATGGTCGTCACATATTCTTCCCAGCAAATCGGCTTTGGCAAAAATATAAAGCAACTTATTATCGGCAAGCAAACTCATCCTGATAGCATCTTTAAGTGGATTGCTCTTATCAAAAATCCGAAACGGATACCCATGAAAAAAAATCAGGTAATATACCTTCTGCCAAAAATCAAACGCATAGCCACTTTCGTCAAGCAACTGACGTGTGAGGTCAGCCCCTTTGCGGGCATGCCTTGGGTGTGAAATTCTGCCATTTGCATCTTTCTGAAACGTATGAGGCTTGCAAACATCATGAAACAAAGCCGTATAAATCAACAATTGCTGCTCATTTTCAGGCAATTCCTGAAATTCAGGCAGATTTATCAGGGCATTCAGCACCATTTCAGTATGTGTATAAACATCTCCCTCCTGATGGTGAATGGGGTCTTGTGGAGTTTCACTCATTCGCTCAAAATAGCCTGTATTTTTTTTAACTATATCAAAATCAGTTAGTTTCATAAATAAAAGTATTGTAAAAGAAAGGAGAAACTGTTTATGTTCTCCTTTCTTTATTTTTCTAAATAGTATTATCTATCAACTCATTGGTTGCCATTTCCAAAATTCTGAAAATTTGCTCTTTTTCAGCTTGTGTCAGTTTCTGAAATGCTTTCATAAAGTTGCGTTCTATTTCCTGCTTCAAATCCAGTTGAAGTTCTGCTTTAAGCAAAGCAATTTTTTCAGCATCTCCGGCTTTTATTTTTCCGATTTTAGAAATAGCACTGTTCAGTCGGTTCTGGTTTATGAATCTAAGCAAATCACGGGTCAGCAAAGTAAGTTTTCCTTTAGGCTGAAATGGATTTTGCTTCTCAGACTGATGAAACTGAACTTCCGAAAACTCCCGGATTTTCATTTTTAGTATTGGACGCAGCAAACCGTTTTCGGTTTCTAAAACCAGATTTTTCATGGGTTTTATCACCACTCCTTCTGCCAAGTTCGGAAAAGGTAATTTCGGCAAATCCAGCATTGCCGGGATTTTGCTTTCAAACCGAATGTCAAAATGCAGACAATCGTCATAACTTCCGACAAAAAGTGGCTCTGCACATAATATTCCGGCAGTTTTAGCAAAATCTATCGTTTGCTCATAAGACAGATATTGTTTTGTTTTTCCGTCTGAAACTGCCATGTCAAACACACAAAACCTGACATCTGGAGCATAAAAAATACCAGTCTGTATTAAATCAGTCGTCAAATCAGGCTCAACTTCAGGATGAGGATACCCACCTCCAAAAAGCTCACCAAACACAAGAATCGATGAATCGGTCGGTTGTAGCTTTTCGTAAACAGCCTCTTTCAGTATCTGAAAATTAAGTTCAAGGGCATCCATTACAGGTTTATATCCAAAAAAATCATCTCCTTCACTTAACATTTCTTTACGTTTGGCATAGGCAATACTGCCCTCTGCTGAAATGATTACACAAAAGTTAGCCCCATGTATTTTTTCAGTTACAGCCCAGTCGGTCTGTAATAGTTTGCGATAATTTTCCTGCGAAAGTCCTTTAAAACCTTCTTCTATTTTTTCGTAAGGAATAAACATAACAGTCGTTTTATATCATTTTATTCAAATAAATTAACCCCTTCTGCCAGCCGGTTGGGTACAATTGGGCGGTCAAGCCAATGGGTTTCCGAATCCAGAATTGAGTTCAGAAAATCATATCTCACAAACTTAAATCTGTCTTCCACTATCTCTTCGTTCTCTTGCTTGATATACAAACCTTCCATCAGGTTACTAGGGTTAGTTTCTTTCAAAACAGTCTCGTACCGCAAACCCAGTTTTTCACAATCTTCTTTAAGACAATCGAGGTGATGGTCGTTTATAAAATAAGATTGTGTAACCAAATCATACAATTGCTCTTTTTTCTCCAGTTTCCCTTCAAAAAGAACTTTTACCGACTTCATAAAAGGCAAAAACTCCAGTATTTCACGCCGGGCTTTTGTGCTAAGAAATACTTCATTTTCTTTGTCATATATGTCAAATTCCAGAAAATAATGAAGCAAATCAGTGTAATAAACGGTGTGTTTGGCATACATCCATTCACCATAAATAATGTATTTGTCACCTATAATGTCCCACATCTGCGGAGCAAACGTATTAGACCATGTTTTAAACAAATCAAAATGGCGTTCCCGGTAGCCACCTGTCAGGTAGTGCCCCCTGCTTTGCAGTAGTAAATCTCCTGTTTCTGAAAAACTGATTCCGGCATTTGCCCCATCCATTTTTTCTTCAATCACCAGAAAATTGTCTTTGATTTGTTGAAAAGGAATGCTGTTCAGGTCTTCATCACCTTGTTGAAGTTTAGAACCCTCGATATGCTGCGTACGTGGATATTTTTTTATTGTTAACATAAAAATGATCAGATTAAAGGCTAATACCAAAACACGGGGTTATTTTCCCAATAAAAATGAGTATCAGCAGGATATATAAATATTTGGAGAAAACAATATCACCTTAAGACTTAGAGACAAGTCTTAATTTCCTGATATACAGGCTAACAGGCAATATTTAAAATCAAAAGATGAGCAATGTAAAAGTATGAATAAATTGTGTTTGCGTTTATGAATAACCTGTAATAAAGTAACCTATATTTCTCAAAAAAATTCAACATTCTGTTTGAATTTCACAAATTTTATTATTTTTAGGCTTCAAATTGCGGTTAGTTCAGGCATTGAAGCCTGAGCTAATTTTTTTGTTGTCTTTTAATTCAATAAAGTCCTTTATTATTAACGCTTAATCTACATGCAAAAAAGTTTACAAGGTTTAGACTACCTTATCTTTCTGATTTATTTCGTCATTGTAGCAGGGTATGGCTATTGGGTATATCAACGTAAAAAGAAGACAGAAGCTAGCTCAACTGATTTTTTTCTGGCAGAAGGTTCACTGACCTGGTGGGCTATAGGTGCTTCACTGATAGCTTCTAATATTTCTGCGGAGCAGTTTATTGGTATGTCTGGTAACGGATTTAAAATGGGACTCGCTATTGCTACTTATGAGTGGATGGCTGCTATTACCTTAATCATTGTAGCTACTTTTTTTATGCCTATTTATCTGAAAAATCGCATTTTTACAATGCCACAATTTCTCACACAAAGGTATAATGAAACAGTAAGTTCTATCATGGCAGTATTTTGGCTGCTTTTGTATGTTGTCGTAAACCTCACATCTATTCTCTATTTGGGTGCTCTGGCTATTACTACCATTTCGGGTATCGATTTCTGGGCTTGTATGATGGGACTGGCAATATTTGCTGTAATTATTACCCTTGGGGGTATGAAAGTAATTGGTTTTACTGATGTTATTCAGGTATTTTTCCTGATTTTAGGAGGTTTGGCAACTACCTATCTGGCTCTGTCGCTGGTATCAACAGAATTTAAGACAGCAGGTGTACTCAAAGGCTTTGGGTTGTTGCTCGAAAAAGCTCCCGACCACTTCCACATGATTTTGAAAAGAGATAATCCAAATTATCTTGATCTGCCAGGTCTTACTGTTTTATTGGGTGGTATGTGGATTGTAAATCTGAATTACTGGGGTTGTAACCAGTATATTACCCAGAGGGCTTTGGGTGCCGACCTCAAAACTGCCAGAAGTGGTATTTTGTTTGCCGCTTTTCTTAAATTACTCATGCCTGTCATTGTAGTATTTCCGGGTATTGCAGCGTATGTTTTATATCAGAATGGACAATTCCAGCAGGATATGATGACCACAGACGGATTAAATCCAGACAAAGCCTATCCGGTATTGCTTAATTTATTGCCGGTTGGTTTAAAAGGATTGGCATTTGCTGCTCTTACGGCTGCTATTGTAGCTTCACTTGCCGGTAAAGCCAATAGTATTTCTACCATCTTTACTTTGGATATTTATAAAAAATACTTTAAGAAAGATGCTTCCGAAAAAGAACTGGTGAACATAGGAAGGCTTGCCATTGTTATATCCATGATTCTGGCAATTATCATCTCTCCTTTTATGGGAATTGATAAAAAAGGAGGATTTCAGTATATTCAGGAATATACAGGTTTCTTATCCCCAGGTATTTTTGCCATTTTCATTCTTGGCTTCTTCTGGAAAAGAACAACTTCGGCAGCAGCCTTGTGGGCAGCCCTGCTTACACTGCCAATGTCTGTCATCCTGAAATTTTTACCTGTGTGGGGAGTAGATTTATCTTTCCTGAGTAGCACCGGTTTTTCGGTTCTTAACAAAGAGTCAGGTTTATATGAGATTGCATTCCTTGACAGAATGGGCTTTGTATTCCTGATATGTGTAGCTGCTATGGTAATTGTAAGTTTATCTAATCCGAAGAGCAAAGACAATCCAAAAGGATTGGAAGTTGAGTCTTCTATGTTCCGGGTTAATCCGGGATTTGCCGTCGGAGCCATTATTGTAGTAGGTATTATCACTGCACTTTATACTATTTTCTGGTAATATAAAACCTTGACCTGATTCATTAAATACCTGTATCTTCAAAAGAAGATACAGGTATTCTTTTTATAACCCCTTGTAAAAAGTATTTTAATCCTGGAACACAGTCCCTTCATATTTGATTTTCATCAAAATAAAATCTACATTTAAGTCCTGATTCTTATTTGCCTTAATTACCAACCGGCTTATTAAAAAAATATATTCATTTATGGAATAAGAATATTTTTTTAAGCAACATAACCCTCTATCGGCTTGGTTTTATCCTTAAATACATTTTTAGTTCCACCTTACTGGTTAATGAAAAATGCCGTTTAGGTATTTTTTATTTCTACCGTATACTGTTTACATCTTTTAGCTAATGCTATTCTCTCTTTCAAAACTTAAAACTAACCGGAACCTTTCCCAACGTTTTATATTGCCCAATCTCTTTTCTAAAAAGGATATTCTTATAAAATCGGTTTCTCTTATTGTGTTTTTGCTGATAGTTAATGTGACTTTTTTGTACTTCAACAGTCAGATGCTGAAAGAAAACCAGGTACTTAAAGAACAAGCCGAGCGAGTAAATTACAATTTGGGGCTGATATTTGACGAAGTAGTAAGAGGTTACGACATTGGTGTATGCCAATATGCTCTGACTTTACAGGAAAAGTATTTTACTACATTTGAATTTGCCTATCAGTCTAAAGACTCGATTTTTGACAAATTAAAAGAAGATTTGGTACAGCAGAAATATAATAATCTGCCTGATATAGCAGGTCTGGAAGATTCTGTCGAAGTCTTTGCCCAGGTTTGTCGAAAACTCTATGGGTATGCCAAAAGTAAAAAAGAATCTGATTTTCAGAATCTCTTCTCAAAAGACTATGGTTATAATCTGTATAAGTATTTTACCTCTGTTCGTAATAAAGTAAATCAGTTTGAAAATGCAATCATCCTTGGTGCTCAAAAAAAGTATGAAAAAGCACTCTATTTAAACTACTTTGTTCAGTTTGTTATTGTTATCATAGCTTTCCTGACCTTGTTCTTCACAATCATTTTTACCCGAAAAGCAGCCCTTCTCAATGACAAGGTAATCAGTATGGAAAAAGAACAGTCCCGAATTCTAAAAGAGCAAAATCATCATCTGGAAGGAATGGTACTAGAACGAACCGAAGAAATACGCAAACAAAATCAGGAGTTACTCAGAAAACAAGACGAAATTTCACAACAAAAAGAACTACTGGAAATACAACATGCCGATTTGCACCAATCGCATCTTATCATTGAAACACAAAATCAGGAAATTCAGCTTAAAAATGAAAAACTGGAAAGTCAGGTAGCTCTCCGAACAGAACAACTGGTAACTGCAAACAATGAATTGATAGCTCATAATAATCAGCTTGAGCAGTTTGCTTATGTTACGGCTCATAATCTCCGAGCCCCTGTTGCACGGGTTCTGGGTCTGACGAGTTTACTCGAAATAGGTGAAAATCATTCGGAAGAACGGGAATTTGTTTTTAATCAGGTAATTGCGTCTGTAAAACAACTCGACATTGTTATTAAAGACCTGAATCTGATTCTGGAAATGCGAAAAAACAATGCAATAGTATATACTACACTTCATCTCCGGGAATCGCTGGAGAAGGTTGAAAAAATATTAGAAAATGAAATAATTCAAACCGATGCCCAAATTGAGGCTGATTTTACCCGTGTTCCTGCTATTATTTCCTTCACTCCTTATCTGGAGAGCATTATATATAATCTGTTGAGTAATGCCATTAAATACCGTCACCCTGCCAGAAAACCAGTTATACAAATATTTACATCACGTACCTCTGAAGGTGATATTGTACTTACGGTTCAGGATAATGGATTGGGAATAGATTTGAAAGCCAATAGCAACAAGCTATTTAGTCTTTACAAGCGTTTTCACAATCATACTGAAGGCAAGGGATTAGGGTTATACCTTGTCAAAACACAGGTAGAAAATCTGGACGGCAAAATCGAAGTAATCAGCGAACCGGGTGATGGTTCGTCATTCATTATCACATTTAAGACATCTAAATATCCGTATTCCTGAAAATCCACATCTTATCTGTCAGAAATCTCTAATGTATTTTATCTTTGCAAGAACAAGTATTTTAGAGAAGTATGAGAAAATACCTTCTTGTTCTGATTATTTCAGGAGTGACTGCTCAGTTTTCAGCAGCCCAAAAAGCCGGAGATGTGTTTACCTTACAATCCGGTTATGGTTTTGTGTTCAGACATGCCGATAAAATGGGAGAAGCTTCTCGGACTCATCCTTATTTTTTTGAAGCAAGCTATAGCCGGCTAAAAAATGGTAACAGAGAGTGGCACAAGCCCTTTCGGTACCCAGAAGTTGGAATTAGTACAGGCTTTATGAATTTTCATACCAGCCTGCTCGGAAAAGCCATATATGCCTTCCCTTATATGGAAAAATCTCTGGCTGAAAATGATAAGACAAAACTGAATCTAAGAATAGGTTTTGGAGGCACCTATCTTACCAAACGCTATGATGCAGAAGATAATTTTCAGAATATAGCTATCAGTACACACCTCAATTATCTTTTAAGAGGTGAATTTTCAGTCAATTTTAAACTGGCTGAAAATTGGCAACTTCGACTGGCAAGTACTCTCACTCATTTTTCAAATGGTGGTTTTAAACAACCAAACTCTGGAATTAATATTTTTAGCATAGGCTTGGGGATGTCATATCTGCCGGACTTCAAAAATTTCAAGATAGTCACGGATACATTTACTCATCAGTTTAAAAAAGGATTCTCCGTAAATCTTGCCGGAGCTTTTACAATACAGGAGATAGAATATCCCGGTGGCAAAAAGTATTTTGGCGGAAATATTATATCCTATCTCAACTATCGCCTCAATCGCAAAAGTGCCTTAAATATAGGCTCTGACTTATTTTTAAATTCAGCCCTCCAACACATTATCAGTGAACGTTATACTACATCACCACCTGATTACAAACAAGCAGGACTTACTATCGGACATGAACTCTTTATCAATCGCTTGTCTTTGCTCACACAATTGGGTTATTATATCTATGCTCCTTATCCTAATCAGGCAGTCATATACCAACGTTATGCACTCAAATATTGGTTGGGTTCCCGTTTTTATACAGCCATTTCTTTAAAAGCTCATTTTGGAACAGCAGAATATACAGAATGGACTCTGGGTATGAAAATCGCAGATTTTTAGCCTGAAAAATCTACTATCATTTATGGAAAAAAAATCTTTGATTGTAACAGTATTATCATTTTTTGTCTTCATTCTCCTGCTTTCTTGTTCATCTGAATTTGACTGTCTGAAAAGTACAGGTAAAATTGTAACAGAAAACCGGAAAATACTTCCTTTCTTTACACTCGTTGTAAAAGATAACATCAATGTAGAAATAACTGACCAATCTGACAGTGTCGTAAGTATTGAAGCAGGTGAGCATCTGATTGGAAAAATACAAATAAAAAATGAAGGTGATAAACTGACAATTGCCAACCTTAATACCTGCAACTGGACAAGGAGTTATAAACCAGAAATAAAGGTGAAAATTGGTATCAGGCAGGGAAATCTGGCTATTCAACACTATGGATATGGTAAAATTTACAGCAATACTATACTGCCTATAGCCTATCTGAATATTGACTCTTTTAATGCCGGTGGCAATGTAGATTTACAAGTAGAAAATAACTTTGTCGGTATCTATTCCAACTCACATGCCGACCTTAAAATTTCGGGAAAAACACAGGTATTACAAGTAATGATGGATGGCATTGGCAGGGTAAGAGCCGAAGCATTAAAAGCAGATTCCTGCCAGATACAACACAATGGCAGCAATGAAGTTCGAACATTTCCATTGAAAAAACTGGTTGCTGTTATTACAAAAAATGGTAAAATTATTTATTATCACCAGCCAGATATATTACTCCAAACTATTTCTACAGAAGGCAAACTACTACATCCATGATTCCTGACTTTACTTTTTTTGAAGCACGTTTTGAAACAGCCTCAGATATACCACCTCCCTTTTGCTATTACTATCAACTGATTTGCGAACTAAAAAATGGCAAATGGCTGGCAGATTTTATGTGGAAATACCACAATCGTGAAGGATTTATGCTGGAAGAACTTGAAGACGAAGGATTTACAGGACAAGATGATTTTGAGTGGCAAGGCGAAATACCAGCAACTTTAATAAAAGCTATTTCTGACAATCTTGCCAACCTGCACTTTTTACATGAAGAAAATCTGGCAGAAAATGAAAATTATCTTTTTTTGGCATTAAAACAAAATCAGCAAGAATTATCGGGAATGCCACAGCCTCATGAAAATTTAGAATACATTTTGCAGGAAGTTATTCAGGGCATTTATGAAATTTCAGGAAAAGAAGCCCCTTTGCAAATCGGATTATTAAAAAATGACTCTTCTTTTTCACAAAAAATACAACTTACTGTTTCTTTTGCTCAAAGAAGTGCATTTGTTGAGATTTTTGAAAATAAGCTCCCTACATCAAAAAAAACTTATGAAGACTGGACAGAAATTCATAGCCTGATTGGCAAAATATTTAATATGGATTTTAATCCTGAAAAAAGTCAAAAAAAACAACCTTCTGCTTCAGGATATTTTGTAAATACGGGAGATGGGATGTGGTATGAAACCAAAAACTGGGAGAAATTTGTAAATAAGACTTTTACTCAAAAATAAAGAAGCCCTGTAAATCAGGGCTTCTTTACTAAAAACTAAACTTTTTGTTGCATTTTATGAACAATTGCTGTTTCGTCGCAGGGTGAGTATTTTTTCTGTTTAGGTTTGAATAAATCGTTGGCAAATGCAAATACAGTAAGCCCCAGAATCAAGACAGTACCTACCTGCTGCACACCAATCATAAACTTGTCCGACAGTTTTCTTCTCATAATCATCTCGAGAAGTAAAAATATTACATGTCCTCCATCAAGAGCTGGAATAGGTAGTAAATTCATAAAAGCCAGCACCATAGAAAGCATACCTGTCAATCTCCAGAATTTTTCCCAATTCCAAACTGGTCCAAATAAACTGGCAATACCAATAGGTCCACTCAGAGATTTTTGAACAGATACTTTTCCTCCAAAAATCTTCCCAAAAACTTTAAGTTGCGAAGTAATTACACTAAAAGCATCTGTGGTTCCCTTTGTAAAAGCTTCACCAAAGGAATAACTGACATGAATTTCATCAAATTCTGGGCTAAAGCCTAATTTAGCCTCTTCCGTTACACTGGCTTTTAATACTTTCTCTTCTCCTTTTCTGTTAATCGTAATATCTACAGTCTTTCCTTTAAACTGACAAAGAGCCAGTTGCAGATTTTGAAAATACTTGGTTTCTACATTGTTTATTTTCAATATCTTATCACCTTTTTGTAAACCAGCTTTGGCAGCAGGATAATCTGGTGCAATGTCTCCAACTTTAAAAGGATAAAGAGGTTCAATAAAACGTTTGTTGGCATCTGCCAGTTTGTCTATCAAATTTTCAGGAAGTTGTATATCCAGTTGTTTGCCCTCTCTTTCGACAGTATAATAGCTACCAGGATTAAGAAAAACGTCCATACTCAATGCTTCGTCAAAGCGTTGAATAGCTTTACCATTAACCTTAATAATTTTATCTCCATTTTTTAAGCCTATTTCCTGAGCAACATTATGGGCTTTTATGCCTTCTACTTTATCAGCAGGCTGATAGCTGGTTCCATAATAGAGATTTACAAAAGTAAAAATTACAACACCTGTAATCACGTTTACAATAATACCTCCCAGCATCACTATCAAACGCTGCCATGCTGGCTTGGAGCGAAACTCGTCAGGTTTTGCAGGTTCTTTTAATTTTTCCAGTTCCAGACTTTCATCTATCATACCCGCAATCTGTACGTAACCGCCTAATGGAAACCAACCCAACCCATATTCAGTGCCACCTTTTTTTACTTTAAAAAGTGCAAAATTGAGTACGTTCGGAAGTGGAAAGAGAAAATCAAAGAAAATATAAAATTTATCTACTCTTATCCCAAACCAGCGTGCCGTAAGAAAATGCCCCAATTCGTGAAGAGTAACCAGAATGGATAAAGCCAGCAACAACTGCCCAACCATCACTAAAATTTCAAGAAAGCTCATGTGTATCAGTTAAAAGAAAAACAAATTATTTTGTCATAACAGACTTCAAATATACGAAAAACTACCGGGTTCAGACAGTAGTTTTAGATAAGTGGTTTATATTAAGTAATAGAAAAAATCTGTTAGGGAAATTTGGGAAATTTAGAAAAATCAGGTTTACGTTTTTCGAGATATGCATTTTTACCTTCTTTAGCTTCTTCTGAAAGATAGTACAACAAGGTAGCATTTCCGGCAAGTTCCTGAATGCCAGCTTGTCCGTCAAGTTCAGCATTGAAGGATGCTTTAAGCATACGTAACGCTATCGGCGATTTTTCAAGTATTTTTTCACACCATTCTACAGTAGTTTCTTCAAGTTTTTCAAGGGGCACTACTTTGTTTACCAGTCCCATATCCAGAGCTTCCTGAGCATTATACTGGTCACAGAGAAACCATATTTCACGGGCTTTCTTTTGTCCCACAACTCTTGCCAGATACGATGCACCAAAACCTCCATCAAAACTGCCTACTTTAGGTCCTGTTTGTCCGAAACGGGCATTCTCAGCAGCAATCGATAAGTCACAAACTACATGAAGTACATGTCCGCCGCCAATGGCATACCCAGCAATCATGGCGATCACAGGTTTAGGTATGGAGCGAATCAGTTTTTGTAAATCCAGTACATTCAGGCGAGCTACACCATCTTTTCCTACATACCCTCCATGTCCTCGTACACTCTGGTCGCCTCCGCTACAAAAAGCATCAGGACCTTCTCCGGTCAAAATAATTACCCCAATATTGTCATCATACCGGCAATGCGTCATGGCATCTATCATTTCCATAACCGTAAGTGGGGTAAAAGCATTGCGTTTGTGAGGGCGATTGATGGTAATTTTACCAATACCCTTATACTTTTCAAATTTGATTTCTTCGTAATCTTTGATTTTTTCCCAGACAAAAGTCATAACAGTTTATTTTAATTTGGATTTAAACTCAAAGAACTGATTTTCAGCTCAAAAGTTTATTATTTTTTTTATAGGGCAGAGAATAGTTATACTCTGATATCGACAAAAGTAAACAGGTTGAAAGTAGGAAACAAAACAATTCTTATCAGAAAATGCAACCTCTTTTTGCCTGACTGATTTATATTTAAGAAGGTATTTTACCTGACTCGTAGCCTTCTACCAATCCTCAGGGTGGTATTGGCTGTAATTCCATTCAATAGACAAAGATTATATACTGTAGTACGATAACGGGCAGCTATTGACCCCAATACATCACCAGATTTGATAATATGATAAACGGCAGAGCGAGAATAAATAGGAGTACCACCGCCATATCGGTTATAAACAGGCAGTCTGTAAGCATACGAGTATTTATCTTTGGTAAGCATAAAAGTATCAGACTTGATAATGCCCCCTTTCAAATAATCATAGATATATCCCGTATTAAAAGCATCACCCTGATAACGGGTTTCGTAATGCAAATGTGGTCCTGAACTATGACCAGTGCTGCCTCCCAAACCTATCAAATCTCCGGCTTTTACCATTTGTTTTGCCTGCACGAGCTGTTTACTCAAATGTCCGTAAAGTGTTTCAATTCCATTTATATGTCTGATTAGTACAAAATACCCATACCCATAAGGATCCCAGCGTACAATCCGAACTACTCCATCAAAAGCTGCTTTTACAGAATCGCCAGTGTTCAAGGCTAAATCCGTTCCATAATGCCAGCGTCCCCAGCGATATGCAAAAGGTGAGGTAACCTGACACCGACCCAATGGAAACGACCATAAATGCTCTTTATCATATAAGTGTAAAACAAGTGAATCCTGAAATTCAGCAGGCTTTTTGTTATAGGGATCAATGTTATAAGTATCCCAGTGTTTGTAGTAGGTAGCATAAGTAATCCAGACACTATCTATCAGTACTTCATCTGTTTGAATGACCATCTCTGGTTCTCCGCCATGTTGCTCAAGAGCAGTATCTTCACTGACAATAGAAGGAGTTTTAGCCGGAAGGTCAAACCAGCCCGGTTTTTCACTTTTCGTACTGTCCTTGGGAAGTTTTTGGGGTTCTTTATTGGGAGTTTGTAGAGAATCTTTGGTGTCTTTGCCTTTGATTTTTAAATCTTTCTGAAATTTATTCTTCTCCGGAACCTGAGCATAACCTGCTTGTACTTTTACAAAAAAAATACTGAGTACTATTAAAATTTTACAATATTTCACCATCCTGAAAATCTTGTGGAAATTGTTTTAACGTGAAACTTCAACGAAGTTTTTTCAAAAAAATTTTTGCAAGATAGCGAAAAAAATGAAAAACGGGCAGATTATAAGGATAAACGGCTCATAAAACAACAAAGGGAGTATATTATTTTCTCAAAAACACACTCCCTTTGTTTATCAGAAAACAGATTATAAAGTTTCTTCTACCTCAACTTCTGCCAGGTAACGTTCGGCATCCAGAGCAGCCATACAACCTGTTCCGGCAGCCGTAATAGCCTGACGGTATACATTATCCTGAGCATCACCACAGGCAAATACACCAGGCAAATTGGTTTTGGCAGTTCCCTTAATCGTTTGAATATAACCAGTTTCGTCCATATCAATCTGCCCTTTAAAAATACCCGTATTAGGCTGATGTCCAATTGCCACAAAAAAGCCCTGTACTTTTAAATCAAACTCTTCATTGGTTTTATTGTTGAGTAATCTTACATGCTCTACTTCTTCCTCACCCAACACATCTACAGTTTCAGTATTCCAGAGAATTTCGATGTTATGGGTATTTTTTACACGGTTTTGCATAATTACAGAAGCTCTCAATTCATCACGACGAACAATCATATAAACCTTACGACAAAGTTTTGCCAGATAGCTGGCTTCTTCGCAGGCAGTATCACCCCCACCAACAACTGCCACATCCAATCCTCTGAAAAAGAATCCGTCACATACTGCACAAGCTGACACACCTTTGCTTTCCAGGCGTTTTTCGGCAGGCAAGCCCAACCATTTGGCAGAGGCTCCGGTGGCAATAACCACAGTTTGAGCCAATATTTCTGTAGTTTCGTCAATCCATACTTTATGAATACCACCATGCTCTTTAGCAAACTCTACTTTGGTGGCAAGTCCTGAACGTACCTGTGTACCAAAACGTTCGGCTTGTTTTTGTAAATCCATCATCATCAATGGACCTTTGATTCCCTCAGGATAACCAGGATAGTTTTCTACATCATTAGTAATGGTAAGCTGACCACCAGGCTGATTACCCATATACATTACAGGATTAAGACCAGCACGAGCTGCATAGATGGCTGCTGTATAACCGGCAGGACCACTGCCTATAATCAAACAAGATATATTTTCCATTTTTAAGTTTTAATTTTATTAAAATCAGGTGCAAAGTTAAGGTAATTTGCTCAGCTTGCTTATAGAAAACATTTTGTTGAATGGAAAAATTCAGATTTTTTATTCTGTTAGATTCATTAGAAAAAACGCTACGAAAACTGTAATAGGCAATGCTAAAAATATGGCAGCAATTAATGCTCCTATTACAGGTAATTCAAAAAGAACTACACAGATAAAGAATGAAATCAAATAAGCAATTCCATAACTTTTGAGAGCCTTAGAATTCCAGACATTTTGTTTTCTTTGCTTGTTAGAAGGTTGAGTGGGTTTACCTACAAAATCTTCTGTTTTTTTTATTCCTTCCTTTTTTGCACTCAGCAATATATCATGGGCTTCTTTTAGTCTTAAGAATTGCTGGTGAGCATCTGCCGATTTATTAATATCTGGGTGAAATAACTTTGCCTTTTTTCGGTAAGCTGTTCTGATTTGGGTTTCATCAGCACCATTGGGTAGTTCTAACAGCTGATAATACTCATCTAACATATAATTGAAGTATAAATCAAACCAGGATATTTTTTCAAATTGTTACCTTTTTATACAAATATCTTTCTTTTTTGGGGTTTTTGCCCTGTTTCTATTATTATTGTTTAGTTAATCTTTTTCCTAAAATGCACTCCAAATTTTTCAGCAAAATTCTTTTCGGAATTGTCCTTCTGTTGTTTTCAAATTTACTTACCAATGCCCAAACCACTTCTCAGATTAAACTTTTAGATTCTACACTTACTGTCTTGCACAGACAGGCTATGTTTAATGGAGTAGTGCTGGTAGCCGAAAAAGGGAAAGTTATTTATCAAAAAGCATTAGGCATAAGCAATATCACTACACAAGAGCCTTTAAAAATGACCTCATCATTTAATCTGGCTTCTGTTTCCAAGCAATTTGTAGCCATGATGGTGATGCAACTCAAAGAAAAAGGCAAACTCAATTATGACGATGCCGTTAGCCAATACCTACCTGAGTTTCCATACGAAAAAATTACCATCCGGCAACTGCTTACCCATACATCCGGCTTACCAGAATATTTTGATTTGGCTATGCAACATACTCAATTGCTTGATACCCTTACTAATGCAGGCATGTTGCAGTTACTCAACACTCATAAGCCTGCACTTCATTTCATGTCAGGTTCAAAGTGGGAGTATTGCAATACAGGATATGTTTTGCTGGGTTCGATTATAGAAAAAGTATCAGGTATGAGTGTAGCAGATTTTTTCAGGGAGCAAATCGCAAAACCCTTGCAACTACAAAATACCTATGTTTTTCATTTTAAAATGAGAGAAGGTTTTGTTCCTAAAAACCGGGTATATGGATTTAAAAGAGAAAATGGCAAAAACATATCAAATGACCTTACCCGGCTTGATGGTGTAATTGGAGATGGCAATATATATGCCTCTGCTGAAGATTTGCTGAAGTGGGAACAAGCTCTTTACACCGAAAAACTGGTTAAAAAGCAAACTTTACAGGAAGCTTTCATACCTGTAAAACTCAGTAACGACAGCACTTTTAATTATGGATTTGGCTGGTTTATCAAAGAAGATGGTAAAGTAATGTCACACACAGGCAGTTGGGTAGGTTTTTTGAATGAAATTACCCACAATACACAGAAAAAGCTGACTATTATAGTATTAACCAATTCCAGTGACAATACTGCCCGACAAGCGGTAAGGGTAATTATGGCAGGCAAAAAACCTCACATTCCTGCTACTCAACTTATTACCAACATCAAACTAATTGATGGATTGGCAACTCCAGCCCGGCAGGCATCTGTAAGATTAAAAGACAATCAAATATGGGAAATTGGCACATTAGAGGCTTTTCCTAATGAAAATATTACAGATGGCAAAGGTTATGTGTTGGCTCCGGGCTTTATTGACAGTCACAGCCATCATACCCGGGGACTAGAAAAAAATCCACAAGCAATTGCTCCGCTTAATCAGGGCATAACTACCATTGTTTCAGGGCAAGATGGCAGTGGTGACTTTATCGATACATTGCTGGCTCGCCTACAACGAAGACCTGTAGCTATCAATCTGGCAACTTATACCGGACATTCAAGTTTAAGGGTGAAAGCGATGGGAGCCAGAGGACTTTTCAGGACTGCCCGACCTGATGAACTTGAGAAAATGAAAACTCTATTGCAATCAGAGATGGAAAAAGGTTCGCTGGGGCTTTCTACCGGATTAGAATATGAATCGGCTTTTTTTTCAGACAGAAATGAAGTACTTGAACTTGCCAGAGAAACAGCCAAATCTGGCGGACGATATATCAGTCACATACGCAGTGAAGATATTACACTTGAAGATGCCATAGACGAAATAATTAATATTGGCAGAGTAGCACAACTTCCGGTACAGGTTTCACACATTAAAATTGCCAAAAGAGATAGCTGGGGCACTGCTGCTAAAATACTCACCCAATTGCAACAAGCCCGCAACGAAGGCATCAACATCACAGCCGACTGTTATCCTTATGATTTCTGGATGTCTACTTTGAGGGTTTTATTTCCAAAAAGAGACTACACCAATCCGGCAAGTGCTGAGTTTGCTGTAAGTCAGCTTTTCGACCCCGAAAAGTCGGTTCTTACTTCTTTTGCAGCCAATCGCCAGTATGCAGGCAAAACCGTTTCACAAATTGCCCAAATTCGTAACGAAAAGCCATCTCAGACACTGATGACTCTTATAGCTGATGCAGAAAAATACGAAGAAAAATATCCTGATGATACCAACAGTACCGAAGGGATAATGGGAAAGTCGATGGATGAGCCTGATGTTATTGATTTTTTGAGCTGGGCAAATACCAACATTTGTTCGGATGGAGCTATATCCGGTCATCCACGAGGCTATGGAGCTTTTACCAGAGTGCTGGGGCGTTATGTAAGAGAACTTAAAATAATGTCTCTGGAAACAGCTATTCACAAAATGACAGCCCTTACTGCAGAGCATCTGGGTTTACACGACAGAGGCTTGATTGCTCCGGGCTACTTTGCTGACCTTGTATTATTCGACCCCGAAACTGTCAAAGACAATGCTACTATTCAAGACAGCAAAGCTCTTTCTTCGGGCATTGTTAAGGTATGGGTAAATGGTGTAGTAGTTCTTGAAAATCAGCAAACTACGGGCAAATATCCCGGAGTTTTTATCAAACGCCCATCTTCTTCTGAGAAATAAAAATGGATTTAAAACACTAACAATCAAAACCTTAATACTCTAATACTATTTATCTGTCTCAAACATATTGTACTTCTTTTCAGCTAATTCTGAGTAATATTTCCTTAAAATCATTTCTTTTGCAAGATAATTTTCAATTTTTCAGAGTCCGACATGAAACTTTTAGCACTTCGTTTGTTTTTGTTTATCTTCTCAAGACCTATTTTTTTCAAGCTTTTTTATAATATTCAGAAAATTGCACTGGTAGCTATGAACAGGCTGTCGCCTTCTCTGCTCTCAGTAGAAGAAACCGGTGAAAAAATTGCCTGCAAATGGATAATCAGCAAGCTTTCAGGTAATAATCTGACCATATTTGATTGTGGCGGAAATCAGGGACATTATACCAAAATGCTCGAAAACGTACTGGAAGAAAAGAAAATAAGCTATAATATCCATGTATTTGAACCTTCTACCAAAGCTTTTGAAACTATAAAATCAGTTTTTGCAAAGAATCCTGCTATACAAGTACACAAAATTGCCGTTTCTGACACAAACGAAAAAACCAGATTATACTTCATGTGGGAAGGAGCTGGAGGTGCAAGCCTGAATGATTCAGCATCACAGGCTTACCTTGATAAAAACGAATCTCTGTCTTATGAAGAAGTACAATGTACCCGTCTAGATGATTTTTGTGCTGAAAAAAATATTGCAAAGGTAGATTTCATCAAGCTCGATATTGAAGGATTTGAACTGAAAGCTTTGGATGGAATACGCAACATGATAGCTCAGAACAATATCCGGTTTATACAGATTGAGCAAGGAAGTGCCTCTTTATCTACCAAACAGTTTTTGTTTGATTTCTGGCAACTTATGGAAGAAAAGTATAATTTTTATATAGTGCTTCAACAGGGCTTACTCAAAATCAGTCATTACAATCCTAATCTGGAATGTTTCTGGGGTGCGACTAATTTTGTCTTAGAACTCAAATCATAATCTTCTGACCACCACCTTACAAACTTTAAAATCTCAATGCCATTTTTTGCTTTGGCATAAAATTTCAGGCAGTCACATTTTTTTATCATTCTCCTGTTTACTTTTGCGTCCGAAAACTTAAAACGCATGAATCTACGTATCGCTATACAAAAATCAGGAAGACTTTCTGAAGACTCACTCAAACTTATTAAAGAATGTGGTATTGAGTTTAATAACGGAACAGGTAAACTCAAAGCTGAAGCCGATAATTTTCCGGCTGAGTTTTTATTTCTCCGTGATGATGATATACCTGGCTATGTGGCTGATGGAGTGGCTGATATTGGCATTGTAGGTGAAAATGTGATGATAGAAACTGCCAAAAATGTAACGGTAGCCCGCAAACTTGGTTTTTCTAAATGCCGTCTTTCTATCGCAGTGCCACGTACTAAAGATTACAAGGGCATTCAGGACTTGCAAAATTCAGGTATTGCTACCTCCTACCCCAGAATATTGACAGATTTTTTGCAAAAAAATGGCATACAGGCTGATATTCACGAGATTTCAGGTTCTGTTGAAATTGCTCCCAGTATTGGACTTGCAGATGCTGTCTGTGATATTGTAAGTTCTGGTAGTACTTTGATGAGCAACGGTTTGAAAGAAGTAGAAACTGTTTTTAAATCAGAGGCTGTTTTGATAGCGAGTCCAACTCTTCCATTAGAAAAGCAAAAAATTCTGGATAAACTTATTTTCAGAATTAAAGCTGTACAAGCAGCCAAAAATAACAAATATATCCTCCTAAATGCTCCTAATCACAAAATTCCGGAAATCATCAGCATTCTACCTGGCATGAAAAGTCCAACTATTGTGCCTCTGGCAATGGAAGGCTGGAGTTCGCTGCATTCGGTAATTAATGAAAATGCTTTTTGGCAGATCATTGAAAAATTGCAGGAAGCCGGAGCAGAAGGGATTCTGGTAGTTCCGATTGAAAAAATGATAGTATAACGCGAGTTCGGGATTAGATTAGATTATTGTTTATCAAACACTTAGCAAATTTACATTTAACCTATTTCTAACTTTTATTCACTCAAAGACCTTCTTGATTTTTTGTATGCCCAAAAAAGTAACAAAAAAGGCAGTTTTTTATGATGAACTATGAAATGATTTTTACTTATTCAATTCATAGTTCATACCTTATCGTTCATAGTTATTTTCGGATTAGTTCACGCTTGTTGCATGTTTACACTCTTTTTTTCCCTAATTCACGTTAAAATAAGTCTGTAAATCTTCAGCTCTATACCGGAAGGGAGCAAATAATTAGCCGGAATAACATCCTTGCTCACGAGTTCAAAGCCATTGCGTTCATAAAAGCGATGGGCAGCATGTGTAACAAGTGGTGTGTCTAATAAAATCTCCTTAAAGCCCTGACTTTTTGCCTCTTTCAGTAAAATAGCAAATAGTTTTGATGCCAGATTCAAGGTTTTACCCCGATATTCCTTCCTCACAAACATTTTCCGTAAAACAGCCTGATTTTCATTCAGCCTTTCCAAGCCAATACTTCCTGCTACTTCGTCTTTACCATTTACTGCTATCCAGAGCCAGTTACCCTTGTCGTTATAAAAAGCTTTCAGGTTATGCAAATCAGGCTGGCGTTGGGCTGTGAGACCGAGATTAAATTCTCCATTTTGTATGCCCAGCACCAAATCTTCCATTTGTTGCTGATATTTTTCTTCAAAGAGCTTTATATCAAGTTGTAGTTCTCTGAATGTTTCGGCATACATTGCTTTAAAGTCATTCTTGTCCAGAAAATATTCCATACGTTCCATAGCCGTTAGTATATTAAGTTCAGAAGCACTGATAATTTTGTCATTATTCGCCTTAAAACTCACCCACATCTCTTCCAATCTGGGAAGATTTTGCTTGCCTTTTTCTGTAAGTTTCAGGTGTCTTTTTCTGCCATCTTCTTCCGATTTTACCGAAACTATCCAACCACTTTTTTCCATTTCCTTAGCCAGTTGAATGACCGCCGGATGAGAAATTTGCAGAATTTCAGCAATTTCCATAATGCTTTTTTCACCTTCTTTACTCAACAAATAAAAAACCGGAAACCACTTCGATTCAAAATCGATACCCGAATTGCTGTAAATTTCAGAAACCATTTTCATCATGCGGTCACTGAGTCGTCTAAGCCGGCTTCCAAGAGCCAAAGAACCCAAATCTGATATTAAATCCATAATTGTAAGATTTTAGAAAACTATTTAACTTGAAACACTTGTTTGATTTTTAACCACTTCCAGAGCTTTTTTAAAAGAATCTGCCGAACGCCGGATATCTTCCCGGGTAGTTGCCCATGAACAAACACTGATTCTGATTACTTTTTTTCCTCTCCATACCGAACTACCAGCCCAGCACTCTCTTAGTTCCTGTATTTTGGCAAGGGTTTGTGTAGTACGTTCATCTGTTTCGCAGCAAACCACCACTTGGTTAAATACCACATCGTTTAATACCTCAAAACCTTCGGTTTGGTCAAGTATTGCTGCAAATTGTTTTGCCCGCTCATGCAAGCCGTACACCATTTCATCTATACCATTCTTCCCAAGATATTTCAATGTTGCCCACAATTCTACTACCCTTGCCCTTCTTGACATTTCAGGAGCATAAAACATTCCGTCACGTTCGGTTCCTTTGACCAGATAACTACCTGTGGCATGCAGGGCAGAAACAAATGCTTCTTCGTCTCTGCAAAGAATAATACCGGAATCGTAAGGAGTGTTGAGGGTTTTATGTCCATCTACTGCCCACGAGTCTGCCAGTTCAAATCCTTTGGTCAGGTGATTAAGTTTTTCAGTAGCACCAGCCCACAATCCAAATGCCCCATCAATATGAATCCAGGCTCCTTTAGCACGGGCATGTTTACAAATCTTTTCAAAATCATCAAAAGCACCACTGTTTACATTGCCTGCCTGCAAGATTAAAAGCGTTTTTTCGTCCAGTTCAGGAATTTGTTCGGCGATAATCTTACCTTGCTCATCACTTGGCACCCATTCGATATTGGCTTTGCCAAGACCTGCCAGCGAAACAGCTTTTAAAACACTCGAATGAGCTTCTGCTCCGGCTACTATCCTGATTTTAGGAGCACCAAACATGCCCTGTTCTGTAACATCCCAACCCTGATTTTTAAGGAGTTTATAACGGGCTGCTGCTATCCCGCAGAGATTTGCCATTGATGTTCCGCTTACAAAACCAACTACTGTTCCCTGTGGTAAGCCAAACAATTCAATCAACCACTTTTGTACAACAGTTTCCAGACGAGCTACCACTGGAGACATTACCTGTAAAGCAGCATTCTGGTCCCAGAAAGTAGCCAGGTTTTTAGCTGCCAAACCTGCCGGAACTGAACTACCCGTAACAAAACCAAAGTATCTGCCTCCAAGCTGGGCAACTGTGGCAGGAGAGCCATATTCATGTAGTAAACTCAAAACCTGTTCGGCATTGCCGGTTTGTTCGGGCATATTTTCTTCAAAAACTGCCAGGTTTTGCAAGGCATTTTCAGTTGGATATATGTTTCTTTCCCAAACTTCATCTAAATAGTGTAAGGCATATTGTTGTGCTTTTTCGAACAGGGTTTTGTCTTTCATCTCTGCCAGCATGGCTTCCTGCAAGCTATTGGGAGTATTCATAAAATAAATAATTTTTAATTTATGTAACTAATTACGTAATCAATTACGCAAATATTTGTATATTATTTCAGAGTTACAAATTATTAGGAGTAAAAAATAATTTTGCTGAAATCAGACAGTAAAAAAAACTTTCAGAAAACGCACAAAAATCCAACCTGAATATGATATTTACGTTCAAGTTTAACCATGCATTCAACCTTAAATCCTATATATGCAAACCGAAAAATTCTATCTTGAACTTTCTGAATCAGAAGGTTCTCACAAATTTTACGAAGTATCTGTTGAAGAACTGGAAGTTACCATTCGCTATGGCAGAATCGGGACCGACGGACAAAAATCTACTGATACTTTTGACAGTTTTGAAGCTGCCAAAAAATTTGCCCAGAAAAAAGTAGCCGAAAAAAAGAAAAAGGGCTATGAAGAAGCTGTAATGGGCGTTCGTAAAAAACGTAAAATTACCCGTCGTCCGGTTGTTACATCTTCTGGTGGTTCGACCATGACATCCTCATCCGGCAAAAAACTCAAAGTACCTGCTCTCTGGAATTTCAATTCTGGCTCTTCTGCATTTGGTATATTCGTAAATGAAGAAGCCTGCTGGGTTGGTAATCAAAATGGTAATGTTTTTAAACTCAACCACCAGGGCGAAGTCCTTACCCAATACAAACTGCCTGAAGGTGTAAAATGTATTATTGCTGACAAGCAATGGATTTATGCTGGTTGTGATGATGGCAATGTATATGACCTGGGTGGTAAAGTTCCCCGTATTGCTTACGAAATCAGTGAAGATGTGGACATTTACTGGCTGGATGTATTTGACGGTTTGCTGGGCGTTTCGGATGCTGACGGCAATGTGGTGCTTGCCAACTATGAAGGTGAAGAAATTGGCAGACGCAAAGGCAAAGGCTCTGGTGCATGGATGATTCGTCTGGACGAAAAAAATATATATTATGGTGATTCTGCCGGTGTAGCTGCATTCTCGCTTGAAGATGGCTCGGATGGCTGGACACAAAAGACAAGTTCCGTTCTCTTTGGCTGGCAGGAAAAAGATGCTGTTTTTGCAGGAACTGCTGGAACAGGCGTAGAAAAAATTGACAAAGCTACCGGACAAAAACTTAAAACCTACAACATGGGAAGTGGGGCATTGTCGTGTGCTACCTCTGAGGGTGGTAAGTTTGTGTTTGGTGGCAACGACATGATTTTCTGTTTTGCAGAAGATGGCACACTTGCCTGGAAACTGCCTACTGGTTGTGGCTCTGCTTTATCAATGCAATATTTTCAGGGGAAATTATATGCTGTAACCAACTATGGCAATTTGGTTTGTATTGATGCTTCAGAAGAAGCCATTGCCAAAGCCAAGGAAGGTGACCTGCCACAAACTCTGGAGCTAAAAGCTCCGAAAGAGCAGGTTGCGGTGGCAGAAACAACTACACTTGAAACAGTAAACCAGAGCCAGACCACCGGAAAAGTGATTTTGAAATGTGTAAAAGATGGCAGCAAACTCAGAGTAAAAGTAGAATCTGCCGGATATAACAACGCTTGGTTTGTACAATTCCCGAACAACCTGCGTAAAGAAGGGGCTTTTTATGCTGTAGATAAAATTGAAGAAGCCTCTCAGGGTGGATTTTATCGTGTATTGGGAGATATTTATGAACTGAAAACGAATTAAGATAAGTTTCTTTAAACAATTGACATATTTGTCTTATTACCTCCGCAAGAGTTTTAAACTCTTGCGGAGTTTTATTAATGTCTTCAACCATTTATGAATACATACATTCACCTGAAAGTTATATTTCTGATAATCTCAGTCCATGTAATGCTATCAGGTTGCCAAAACAAAGAACCCAGAAGTTCAACAGAAATTTCCGACCCACTATCAAAAGACACTTTAAAACCATCTCTCCCCATTTCAAAAAACGACAATCTTACTACTGCTGCAAAGGTAATCCGTAAGAGAACAGTTGAGAATATTACTTGTTATGAGGAAGAAATTATTGTACCAAAAAAATGGCTGAAACCAATTCCAGTACATAAGAAAGATAATTTACCAGATTCTCTCGCCATTTTTTTAACCCCTTTTTTACAAGAGTATTCGGATGATATGAAAATCCCTTCCATTGACTTTATGGATATTATTGATGGCAATCTGGATGAAGACATTGAGAATGAAAAAGTGCTTTTTATAAAATACTTTTCAGGTATAGCAGAGGTATGTTACACATTGGTATTAGATTATGTGTATGAAGAATGGTTGCTTACTACTTCTATTATATATATAAGTCGTTACTCTCAAGAATTACCCGAAATAAATTCCAACTACAAAATACTTGTTTGTAAAAGTGGGACATATGAGGCTGGCCATAATGGCAACTATTGTCATTTTTATAAGAAAATAAGAAATTGCTGGAAAAATATACTGAATCTATCCAGAAGTGAATTTTTTGGAGGTTTTGCAGGATATACTCTTGAAAGTAAATATCAGTTTGTATCTAATGACCAGATTAATATTACCTTCTACTATTCCTATTTTTATATGAGTGGTAATACAAAAACTGATGGCAGTTTTGAAACCATAGATATTATCAAAAATAAAAAAACAGATATAGTTGCCATATGGAACGAAAAAAATCAGGTTTTTGAAGCAGCAAATCCCAAACAGGCAAAATTAATGAAAGGATATGCTACTGATTTTCATGACTCTACGGAGATTAGTTATTTAAAGAAATATGGCTCTCCTGAACAAAAGAAAGGGATAGAGGAAATAGAAAAGAGATTCCCCAAAAAACGGTAAAAAAACAGAATTTATAAGCTAATTTTCCGGGAATAGAAATTCTTAAATCAATCTTAAAAACACTTGCAAAATACCGATTCGTTTTTTAATTTTGAAGTGTAAGCAGTCAAAACAACCGAACCAAAGACCTTGCAACCCGAACGATGTTTCGTCGTTCATGAACTAAGTTTACTCTCGCGTCACAGGCTTGCTCTTCACTTGGGCTAATACCCACGGTACGTGCAATTGCTGTGTGACTTCGGGAAGCCAATGTAGCACGTACCGTGGGTATTAGCTTCGAGTTGAGCATTCCCGTCCTCAGATTGTACGAAGGTATTCGGTTGTTTTGCTGTTTTTTTTATTCCTTAAGCCGTATGTCAATTCTTCCTGAAAATATCCAGCCCCGTACCCGCCAGGAATTGTACGACCTGATTCGTCAGACTTCTAAAGATGAATTTGTATTAAATGAAATGATCAGGCTGGGTTTCTGGCAAAGAAATGAAGGACAACCATCTGTTCCTGAACAGCTTATCAGAAAAGAAACTGAATTACACAAGGAACTACAGACGCTTGTTACCGAAAAAAAACGCCTTGATGACCAGCAAAAAATGTTGAAAGAATTGCGTAAAAAACGTTTTCTCGAGTCAAAAAAGAAACGGGAGGAAACCAAACTACGTCGGGAACAAATCCGGAAAGACAAAGCTGAAAACTGGAAAAAGAAGAAAACTACCGAAATTATTTACCTCGGTGAAAATGTGTCGGGTGGGCTGAATGAAAAAGAAACAGATGCAGCAAAACTGGCAAAATGGAATCTTCCGTTTTTTACAGATGTAATTGCTCTGGCAAAAGCCATCAATGTTCCGATTGGGGAGCTCAGATTTTTGGCTTTTTCGAGAGAAGTTTCTAAAAAAACACATTATCGCCGTTTTCAGATTCCGAAAAAAACAGTTGGCTTCCGATTGATTTCTGCCCCAATGCCTCGTCTCAAAAAAGTCCAGACCTGGATTTTAACCAATATTCTTGAAAAAATAAATCTGCATACGGCTGCTCATGGTTTTGTGCAAAGCCGTTCGATAGTAAGTAATGCCCAGCCACATATTGGTGCTGATGTGGTAATTAACATGGATTTGAAAAATTTCTTTCCTACGCTCAGTTACAAGCGTGTAAAAGGTATTTTTCAGTCATTGGGCTATGCTGAATCAATTGCCACAATTTTAGGACTGCTGTGTACAGAACCTGAAATTGATACCGTAGAACTCGATAGCGAAACCTGGTATGTAGCTTCAGGAGAGCGATTTTTACCACAAGGTTCTCCGGCAAGCCCTGCTATTACCAATATTATTTGTGCTACCCTTGACCGCCGTTTGCAAGGCATTGCCGGAAAATTAGGCTTTACCTACACCCGTTATGCTGACGATTTAACATTTTCTGCCAAAGCCGAAGGGAGTAAAAACATCAATAAACTCAAATCGCTTGCAGCGAAAATAGCTGAAGACGAAGGTTTTACAGTTCATCCTGACAAAACCCGCATTATGCGGAAGGGTAGCAAAAAAGAAGTTACAGGTATTGTAGTGAATGAAAAACCCAGTGTTGACCGGGCTACTTTACGAAAATTCAGGGCTTTGCTGCACCAACTGGATAAAGAAGGTCCGAAAGGCAAAAAATGGGGAAATTCTACAGATTTGCTGGCTGCTATTGAAGGCTATGCCAATTTTGTAAAAATGGTGGATGCTGAAAAAGGCAAAAAGTTTAAAGAACAAATCAAACAGATTGCCGAAAAATGGGCAAATGAACTCCAAAAAGCTCCCCGAAAAGTATATCCTAAGAAAGAAACAACTACACCTGTATTTCAGGATGTCTCAACTAGTGCTGTTATTGAAACGCCTGTAACCCCTGTTGCAGAAAATCCACCTGTTACCGAACCCGAAAAACCAAAACCTGAGAATACAACTCCCGAAAACACCGGAGAGAAAAAAACTTTCTGGAAAATGTGGAAGAAGTGAGATAATGTAAAAGCTAATTTTTTTTGATTGTAAGTCTGGTAGAGTGGTTTTCAAGCAATACGAATTCGAAAAAAGTATCTCTGTAAAATTCTTCTTTCAAACATATTCAAGTTGTAATTCACATTATGGGTCATTTTCTTCAAAACATAGTTAACTTTTTTAAACGTACAAAAGATGAATTAATTTTTGAGGATAAAAAGCAAGATTCCCAAATAACGAATATTGACTATTCACATTTATATCGTCCTGACTATTCGCTTTTTTATAATCCTGACAATTCATTTTCTGACGATTTCTATTCAAACCTTGTTGTGACAATAAACTGGACAGAGAAAATAGTTAATAATATTGAGAATTTATCGCAAATTAATTTTTCAACAATTTTGCGTTTAACAAATCCCAACTATGAAGGGAAACCATTTTATAATTATACTGGTGTCTATATTGATGGTACCTATTGTAATCTTGCATCAACTCCAGAAATTTGTTTTAATTATTTGAGTGTACTCAATGAAGCATTGGTAGTCAGAGCAGAAAATACTTTTGCAATCAATGATATCACTCAATTTGGACGAATACTTGAGTTTGATATAGATTTGACCACACACGATGGAGCACCTTGTGCCGAAAGTGAAGGTTTTGTTGATGAATCAGACATTCCACCAATTGATACTTGGTTTTATTTGACAAAGACGAAGTTGTATTGCTGGATTCCAAATTTGTTTATTGAGAAAATGCAAGGTGCAATTGATGTTGAAATATTTGACAGTTATCGTTGGATTAAAGATTCAAATCCATCCTTGCAACTTCAAACCATTGAAAGACTAAAAGCGGTTTACAACATTGATATTGACAATAGTGGGGTAAACTGAATGGTCTTCTGCTTTGAAACTTCTGAGAAACTTTTGTACTTTTATCAATCAGCAGTTTTATGAGCCCCTCATCACTATACTATACACACTCTTATGCATAGTAGAAATATGAATATTAGTTTTTTGACAAGTATCATTTTAGGAAGTTTATTTCTTACTCTTAGTTGCAAATCGCCTGTAAAGACAGAAGGTAAAGCAGTAAATAACCCAGACTTAGACTGGCAAACACTTTCAGACACCACAAAATATTCTGTTACTTATATTCAATTAAACCTCAGCAATCAGCTCGCAGATGATACATTTGGAAAAGATATTCTTGCTTTACAAAATAACAAGGAGGCAAAGAAAATGAATCTAACCAATAAACAAGAATTCAATCTGTTTAAGTTTATTACTAATACCACAAATTTTTCAGAAAGTGACTGTGGAACATTTCACATTAATGCAGGCTTTATAATTTATCAGGATGACAAATTTGTAGGAAAAATAAATATTGGTTGTGGGTATAACCAATGGAATTTTCAACCTGAAAACTATAAATCAAGATCAGGTGGACTTAGCAAAAATGGATTTACAGAAATGGAAAAACTACTTGATGACATAAACTTAAGCAATAAAAAAAATTAGCTCAACCTGATGGAAAGAAGTTAGCTCACACAAACGATATGACTATCCAATCCTGAATTCGCCTTAAACTGTAAAGCCCGAAATTCTGAGAAATTATTTCCCTGTGTCATGCCGAGTTTATCGAGGCATCTGTCTGTATTAAATTTACAATCTGCTTTGCAAAACACAAACAGATTCCTCACTATCGTTCGGAATGACACAAGAGAAAAACAAATTATACCAATTTAAGACCTAAAATGGGTGTTGAGACTTACCAAGTCTTTTAAAAAAATCTCAATTCGTAAAACCTCTCTCAAGACTTGGCAAGTCTGAATTATGTAGCATATCTTTTAAATTGATATTACTTCTTACTTCTCATTTTCAGAATCAGTTCAGTTTTGAAGTCATACAAGCCTTTTTCGAGACCAACCGGATAGGTGTGTGGGTTTACGAAACGCTTGATACCCTCATGGAAGTGTTTGAGTTGATACGTAACCCGGTTTTTAATTTCTTCAATATAAGGCAATTGATAAATCAGTTCTCCATTTCTGAAAACCGGAATCAGTAAATCTTCATATTGGGCTTGGCTGTCCAGTGTTTTACGACGGGTAAAATCCATCGGGTCAATCATGGTAGCATCATCTTCTTTCGGTGGATTTTCAAGGTCAAAAATCATATCAGCTACAAACTCCGACTCATTATAAAACCGCCTCACCTGCTGAATACCCGGCGTAGAAACCTTAATAAACTGCTCCGAAAGTTTGACTTTATATTCCCAGGTTCCGGAATCATTTTTAATGGCAGCCAGTTTATAAACCCCACCCAAAGCAGGCTGGTCGTAGGCAGTAATCAATTTTGTGCCTACTCCCCAGATGTTAATCATAGCCCCCTGCTCTTTCAGACTGGCAATAATATTTTCGTCAAGGTCGTTGCTTGCCACAATGGCAGCTTCTGTAAAACCGGCTTTGTCTAATAATTTACGAGCTTCTATACTCAAATAAGCCAAATCGCCTGAATCTAACCGGATACCAACCATTTTATAACCTTTGGCTGTCAGTTTTTTGCCTACTTCTATGGCTTTTTTTACGCCTTCGAGTGTATCATACGTATCTACCAGAAAAATACAATTATTTGGCATTACCTTGGCATAGGTTTCAAAAGCCTCCAGTTCTGTGTCAAACGACATCACCCAGCTATGGGCATGTGTGCCTTTCACAGGTATTCCAAACAACTTACCAGCCAGCACATTAGAAGTAGAACTACAACCCCCGATATAAGCTGCCCGGCTTGCCGAAACTGCCCCGTCCATGCCCTGAGCCCGTCTCAAACCAAACTCCAGCACAGGCTCTCCTTTGGCTACTATTGTCATACGGGAGGCTTTGGTGGCTATCAGCGTCTGAAAATTGATGATATTTAAAAGTGGCGTTTCGATTAATTGGCATTGCAAAATTGGACCTCTGATACGCAACAAAGGCTCTTGCGGAAAAACAACTGTTCCCTCAGGAATAGCATCAATATCGCAGGTAAATTTCAGGTTGCGGAGGTAATCCAGAAAACCTTCTTCAAACAAAGGTTCATCGTCATTGCCGGTAAGGGTTTTGAGATACTCAACATCTTCTTCTGTAAACCTAAAATGTTCCAGAAAATCTACGGCAAGTTGCAAACCACAGGCAATGGTGTAACCACCCCCAAAAGGATGCTTGCGAAAATAAAGGTTAAAAACAGCTTCTTTATCCTGAATACCAGTTTTCCAGTAGCCATAAGCCATAGTAAGCTGGTAAAGGTCTGTCAGCAAACTGACTGAATTTTCATAAAGTCCATTGATGGATCTTCCGTTCATAAGCGTAACAGCTAAAAGGTTACAAAAAAGTTAAACCACAATCTTAATGTATTTTTTACACTAAGGTAACCGTAAAGGTAGATGTTAAATCCGTAAAATTAAAAATCCTTTTTTTTACGGATTTAGAGATTGTTTTGGAATTTAATTTTATAAAAAGCTAAAATTCAACTCCAAAAAACAGTCATCCCTGCTCTTACTTTTTGTCTTGACACAAAAAGTAAGCAAAAAAGTCAAGAAATTCCCAAAGCTATCAACCGCACAAAGCCAGCCCACGCCCGCAGGAATTTCGGGCTTACGCTCTTTTTTAACTCTAATATTTTGACATTCAAACAATTAATTTATTTCCAAAAACTCCCAAACAAACTCTTAGATTTATATTGCAGTCTGTTTGCCATTGCCCAGCCCTTCAATACCAAGTTCTACCACATCACCGGCTTTCAGATAAATAGGTGGATTAAAACCTAAACCTACGCCGGCAGGTGTCCCGGTAGAAATAATATCACCGGGCAAAAGAGTCATAAACTGACTGATGTACGAAATAAGAAATGGAATCTTAAAAATCAGGTTGCTTGAGTTGCTGTCCTGCATCATTTTACCATTTACCGAAAGCCACATTTTCAGGTTGTTTACGTCCTCAATTTCGTTGGGGGTAGCCAGAAAAGGTCCCATCGGGGCAAAAGTGTCGCAGGATTTTCCCTTTACCCACTGCCCTCCCCTTTCGAGCTGAAATTCTCTTTCCGAATAATCATTGTGCAGGCAATAACCGGCTATGTAATCAGAGGCGTCAGCTTCTTCTACATAAGTAGCTTTTTTAGAAATAATTACTGCCAGCTCTACCTCCCAGTCGGTTTTTACAGACTTTCTTGGAATCACCAGATTGTCATTTATCCCAACCAAAGCTGTAGTAGCTTTAAAGAAAACAATGGGTTCTTCGGGTATTTTGGCATTGGTTTCACGGGCATGGTCGGCATAATTCAAGCCGATACAAATAATCTTGCTTGGTCTTGCCACCGGATTTCCCAGACGGGTTTCTTTTGAAATTTCAGGCAGATTTTCAGGATTTGCTGCAATCCCAGCAAGTTTTGACAAGCCGTCTTCTTCAAAAAAAGACTCGTTATAATCAGTAATATGTGCCGAAACATCATACCATTTTTCGTTGACAATGATGCCGGGTTTTTCTTTTCCAGCTTCGCCGAATCTTATCAGTTTCATTTTGTAAGTGTGTGGTTTTGAACAGGATATTATTTTAAATCCCTGATGAGTTGGTAATAAAAATTAATACAGCGTTTGTAGCTTTTTACGTCCAGGCGTTCGTTGATGCCATGAAAACCAATCGGGTCAATCATTGGGCTGAACTTCAGGACGGTTTCGGATATTTCAGAAAAATGGCGGGAGTCGGTAGCCCCAATCATCAAAAAAGGTGTAGTGATAGCACCCTTTACATTTTGCCGGATGTGCTTTATTAGTTTTTTATATCCTTCGCTGTCGGTTTTAGTTCCACCGGAGGCTTCATTCACCATACCTAAAGGTATAATCTTAACCCGTTCGTCATGTATCGCTTTTTTAGCATGTTTGATAACATTTTCCGAGGTAGTACCTGGCAAAATCCTGAAATTCACAACCGCTTTGGCAACTGTAGGAACCACATTATCTTTCATGCCACTGTGAATAATAGTTGGGGCTATGGTAGTACGAATGATGGCATTACCTGCTCCAGTTTTTTCATAAATACCAATTACCAATGGTTTAAAAAGCCATTGGTTAGCAAAAGCCATGCGTTGCATAAAAGGCATTTCCGGACCCACTGTTTTCATAAAATCTTGTGTAGAAGGCGAAAACTGAGCTGGAAAAGGCTTTTCTCTCAGGTGTACTATGGCTTTGGTTAGTACATCAATTGAAGTTTCTTTTTCAGGCATCGAAGAATGTCCGCCGGGAATCTCAACTGAAAGCTCAACCGATAAATAGCCTTTTTCAGAAGTTCCTACTAAAGCTACTGGTTTTCCGGTCAAGCCTGGTACTTTTTCTTTGGTAATAATGCCCCCTTCATCCAGCACAAATTCGGCTTTGATACCCCGTTTTTTAAACAGTTGGGCTACCATTTTAGCACCTTTAGTTCCACTGATTTCTTCATCATGCCCAAAAACAAAATAAACCGTTCTTTCAGGCTGGTAGTTTTCTGCCAGCAACCGTTCTGCCGATTCCAAAATGGCAATTATATTTATTTTATCATCTACCGTACCCCTTCCCCATACATAACCATCTTTCACAACTCCCGAAAACGGCTCTACTTCCCACATTTTGGCAGTTTCTTCTTCTATAGGCACCACATCCTGATGAGCCATTAAAATAACCGGCTTGAGAGTCAGGTTTTTGCCTGCCCATTCATAAACAAGCGTATATTGACCGACTGTTTCTCTTTTTAATTTAGAATGAACCAGAGGATAGCTTTTCTGTAAAAAACGATGAAAACCGAGAAATTGTGAAGAGTCAAAAAGAGAAGAATCTGTATAAGAAACGGTCTTAAAACGAATCGACTCCTGAAAATGCCTGACTGCCGTATCAGAGATTGCCAATGCCGGAACCTCTGTCACAGTAGGCTGTTGTGATGTAAAAGTGAAGGTGTTAAATAAAATAACACTGACTAATAGTACAATAATCAATAAAACAGAGAGCAGGATTTTTCTAATCATTATGACAGAAAGCAAAAAATTCTTGACAAAATTTGAAAATAGCTAACAATATAGCAATCAAACAATTAAACAAAACTCTAGTAATCAACTATTTAGCTTAATAAATCCTCCATCAATCGGGTAATCACAACCAGTAATAAAACCGGCTTCGGCAGAACACAGGTAAAGAGCCAGACTTGCCACTTCATCAGGTTTTGCCATTCTGCCAATGGGCTGGGTTTGCGATAGCTTTTCAAACATTTCTGCTTCTTTGCCGGGATAATTTTTGCTGATAAAACCATCTACAAAAGGTGTATGTACCCTTGCCGGCGAAATGCTGTTGCAACGAATATTGTCTTTGATATAATCTTTAGCAACCGATAGTGTCATGGCTGCCACAGCTCCTTTGCTCATCGAATAGGCAAAACGATCAGAAAGCCCAACCCATGCAGCGATTGAAGCCATATTGAGGATTACACCACCACCCTGCTGTTTCATGAGTGGTACAGCAGCAAAAAGACAATTATAGACTCCTTTTACATTGACATTGATAATTTTTTCAAAATCTGCTTCCGTGGTTTTTTCCAGATTGCCTACGTGGGCTATGCCGGCATTATTTACCAGAATATCAACCTTTCCGATTTTTTCAAAAACCGCTTTTACTTCTTCCTGATTTGTTACATTACAGGCAAAAACCTTTGCGTTTCCACCAGTATCTATTATTTCATCTACAACTTCTTTTCCGGCAGTTTCATTTAATTCGATAATGCAAACATTTGCTCCTTGTCGGGCAAAAAGCAAGGCAATGGCTTTCCCGATACCACTGCCACCTCCTGTTATAACGGCTGTCTTATTAGCTAAACTGAACATTGATGTATTTTCTATTTATTCAAAAAGTGTAAAAATTTCGTTTTAGCACAACATTCCGGCTAAGGTATATTCATGTATTTATGAACCTGAAGTGAAGTTCGCCATTTTGGATTATTTTTGACATATTCAATAATCAAAGGCAGCATTTTATCTGACTTGCTCCACTCTGGTTGCAAAAACAGTTTGCAATCAGGATTTACTTTGGCTGCATATTCTTCTGCAAAATCAAAATCCGTTTTATTAAAGACAATCACTTTGAGTTCATTTGCCTTGTCAAAAATGCTTTCATCTGGTTTTTTAAATTTCTTGGGCGAAAAGCAAATCCAGTCCCAATTTCCCGAAACCGGATAAACGCCGGAAGTCTCAATATTGGTTTCAAAGCCTGCCTGTTGGAGTGAAGCCGTCAGATAGTCAAGATTATACATCAGTGGTTCTCCTCCGGTAATGACTGCGAGCCGTCCTGGAAATTGAGCAGCATCTTTTACAATTTGTTCTATTGTTACAAACGGATGCAATGATGCATCCCAGGATTCTTTTACGTCACACCAGACACAACCCACATCGCAACCTCCCAGCCGGATAAAATAAGCAGCCCTGCCTTGGTGAGAACCTTCCCCCTGAATGGTATAAAAGGCTTCCATCAGTGGTAAAGATGTTTCTGAAATAATATATTCAGATGAAGAATTTGTTTTTTTTTCTGTAATCATTCTATTACTCTTAATTGCAACATATTGACTATAAAACTGTTAGTTATCTCATTACCAAAGCTGCAATTTGATTGCCTGCAATTTACGATTTCACCTGTTTTTTCAAACCAAAATCCTACCTTTGCCCTCGCAAATTTTTTTGTCAGGAGATTTGTTAGAGAAAAAAATCGTAGTAATAACTCCTGATATTAAATTGTTAAATCCCCAAAACCATGACAGAAGTTCCTATCAATACCATTGAAGAAGCAATCGAAGCCATTCGTAAAGGAGAAATTGTGATTGTAGTAGATGATGAAGATCGTGAAAATGAAGGCGATATGATTATCGCATCCGAAAAAATAACCCCTGAAATAGTTAATTTTCTTGAAAAAGAAGCTCGTGGCTTGTTATGTGTGTCTATTACCGAAGACCGTTGTCGTGAATTGGGACTGGAAATGATGGTAGGCAACAATACCTCTCTGCATACCACTCCTTTTACAGTATCTGTGGATTTGCTGGGACATGGCTGCACAACAGGTATTTCTGCTTCTGACCGTTCTAAAACCATCAAAGCTTTAAGCGACTTTACCATAAAACCTGAAGAATTTGCCCGTCCTGGTCATATTTTTCCATTAAAGGCACAGAATGGTGGCGTTTTACGCCGGATTGGGCATACTGAAGCAGCTGTTGATTTGCCAAGACTGGCAGGTTTGTATCCATCAGGGGCTTTAATAGAAGTGAAAGGAGAAGATGGTGAAATGGCTCGTCTGCCTGAACTTCGCCAGATTGCTGATAAATTTGGAATGAAACTGATAACTATCAAAGATTTAATTGAATACCGTCTGAAGCACGAAACACTTATTAAAAAAGAGATTGCAGTAGATATGCCTACCGAATATGGTCATTTTGACCTGGTAGCATATACGCAGGTAAACACAGGTGATGTACATCTGGCACTGGTAAAAGGGAAATGGGAAAAAGATGAGCCTGTACTGGTAAGAGTTCATTCTTCCTGTGTGACAGGTGATATATTTGGTAGTTGCCGGTGCGATTGTGGCGGACAACTGCACAGAGCTATGAAAATGGTAGAAAAAGAAGGGAAAGGAGTAGTACTGTATATGAATCAGGAAGGTCGGGGTATTGGTTTATTAAACAAACTCAAGGCATATAAACTTCAGGAAGCTGGTATGGATACTGTTCAGGCAAATTTGGCTCTGGGCTTTAAAATGGATGAGCGGGATTATGGAGTGGGTGCTCAAATACTCCGTGACTTAGATATTACCAAGCTTATTCTCATTTCTAACAATCCCAAAAAGCGTGCAGGATTACTGGGTTATGGGCTCGAAATTGTAGATACTGTACCTATTGAAATAGAACCCAATCCTTATAATGAAAAATACCTCACTACAAAACGGGACAAATTGGGGCATAATATCCTCAGAAATGGGAAAAAACAGGACAGCAGAAATCATTTGGAGGAATAAACCTCATTAAGTTTTTCTTCCCTCATTTTCTCGAATCTGTAATTTTAAAAACCATATTTTAACTACAACCGAATGAAAAAACCGCTGATTTTAGTTTGTAATGATGATGGTATTACCTCACGTGGTATCAGGGCATTAACAGAAACCATGATGCAACTTGGTGAAGTAGTGGTAGTAGCCCCTGATAGTCCACAATCAGGAATGGGTCATGCCATTACAGTTGCCAATACTTTACGTCTTGATAAATCTACTATTTTTGAAACAGAGGGCATTCAGGCTTATGAATGTTCTGGCACTCCTGCCGATTGCGTAAAATTGGCAAAGCACCATGTGCTGGCAGGCAGAACTATTGATTTACTGGTGAGTGGCATCAATCATGGGGGCAATTCAGCTATCAGTGTTTTGTATTCAGGCACTATGTCTGCAGCTTTAGAAGGGGCGATAGAAGGAATCCCTTCAATCGGATTTTCCTTACTGGATCATTCTATGGAGGCTGACTTTTCTCCGGCACTTGAGTATGTAAAAAAAATAGCTGCTCAGGTACTCGAAAATGGTTTGCCTAAAAACATAGCTCTTAATGTTAATCTCCCTACCGAAAAGGAAATAAAAGGAGTAAGAATCTGTCGTCAGGCAAAAGCATTCTGGAAAGAAGAGTTTGACATTCGAAAAGATCCATACGGCAGGGAGTATTTCTGGATGGCAGGAAATTTGTATAATGAGGACAAAGGCGAAGATACAGACGAATGGGCTTTGGCAAACGGATACGTTTCTATTGTTCCCTGTCAGTTTGATATGACTGCCCACTTTGCTATGGCAGAGCTTAATAGCTGGAAATTTTAAGTGCAAATTCAGTAATTATTATAAAAAAACTGTTTTTCATTAAACTTTTATTGAGTTTCTGCGTATTATTCGTGTCAAAAACAATATAACCAAACTTTAAATATGGCAACGCCAAATCAAAATATGACTGGAAGTCAAGACACACGACGTACTATATTGTATGTTATTATCGGGCTTTTGCTGGCAGGTAATGCGGTTTTAATCTACATGAATTTTAATAAAAATAAGGAAAACAAAGCATTAACTGTTCAGGCTGAAGAAATATCTGCCGATTTGAAAGCTACAGAGATAAAGTTAGATTCTATCTCTCAGGTACTTGATACAAAAATTGCTGACCTTGAGCAAAAAGGTAAGGACATCACTGAATTAACAGCCTTAAAAGATCAACTTGAAAAAGATAAAGCTGCTTTGGTAGCTGATGGAAAAGCTAAAACTTTTAGCTTACAGAAATATCAGGACAGAATTACTCAGTATGAAGCCATGCTGAATAAGAAAGATGAAGAAATTAAACGTCTGAAAGATACTAATGTGGAATTGCTGACTGAAACTACCCAACTCAAAGAAAAGCAAAATAAATTGTCAGATTCTATCTCAGGGATCAATCAGGAGAAAAGCAAATTACAGGAGCAGGTCAATATGGCTGCTGCTCTAAAAGCAGAATCTATTACAGTTCATTCTATTTCTGGAAAAGGTAAGGAGCGTGACTCTAAAGACAGTGAGTTTAAAGCTAAAAATGTGGATAAAATTAAGATAGATTTCCGTCTGGCAGAAAACAAACTGACTAAAATTGAAGGCAAAACCATTTACATGCGTGTAATTGAGCCTAATGGAGTAGCTCTTTCTGAATCACTGGCTGGTGGTGGCAGTTTTACAGTAGATGGCAGAGAGCTGTCTTACACACAAAAACAAGATATCCTCTTTGACAATTCTCATCAAGGAGTGGCTTTTGTATTTAAGAAGTCAAATGGTGAGTATATGACTGGTAAACATACTGTAGAGTTTTACTCTGAAGGTTTTAAAATCGGACAAGGTACTTTTACCATAAAATAATATTATTTAAAAAAATATTGAAGAGGCAGGTTAGGTAACCTGCCTCTTTTTTTTGTGGGTTATAGATAAATATTCTGTATTTTTCCGGGAAGCGATATAAAATCTTGTGTATGTTTGTGGTTTCAGTAGAATCCATCATTGCATTTAATTTCACTTATGAATCTAAAAGAAAATTCTGGTATTGTTAGTTCTTCCCGTTTGCTCAATACTGCCGTTATTGTAGCTGCATTGGGTTATTTTGTTGATATCTATGACCTATTGCTTTTTGGCATTGTTCGTAAACCCAGTCTGATAACCCTTGACTTTACAGAAGCTGCCAACAGAGACAAAGGAGAATTTTTAATAAGTATACAGATGTGGGGCATGCTGGTGGGAGGCATCTTCTGGGGAATATTAGGAGATAAAAAAGGCAGATTATCCGTGTTATTCGGTTCTATTCTCACTTATTCTATTGCCAATATTGCCAATGGTCTGGTAAATTCTATAGAAAGTTATGCCTTATGGCGTTTTGTGGCTGGCATCGGTCTTGCGGGGGAATTAGGGGCAGGTATCACGCTGGTTACGGAAACACTTCCTAAAGAAAAAAGAGGCTATGGCACTATGATTGTAGCTGCCGTAGGGCTTACCGGGGCGGTTGTTGCCAATTTAATTTACAAGCTTTTTCCGAATGGACTCACCATTGGAAGCACAAATCTGGAGGGATGGCGGGTTTGTTATTTCATAGGTGGAATATTGGGTTTGCTATTATTGGTATTGCGGGTGAGTGTTGCAGAATCAGGCATGTTCAATCATGTGAAACAAGCAAAGACTGAACGAGGCAATATACTTATTCTATTTACCGACCGAAAACGTCTTGTTAAGTACCTGCAATGTATATTAATTGGCATTCCGTTGTGGTTTCTGGTTGGGGTACTAATTACTTTTTCACCTGAATTTGCTGAAAAACTGGGCGTTCCTGAGGCAACAAAAGTAATTGAAGGGGGTACAGCTATTGCATTTTGCTATTCGGGACTGGTTTTTGGAGATATGGCTACCGGCTTATTAAGTCAAATGCTCCGAAGTCGAAAAAAAGTAATGGCTATCTTCCTTACACTTAATCTGCTGATGGTTTTCATTTATCTTAATGCTCACGGCGTTAGCAAAGAAATTTTCTATGCCTTATGCTTTTGCATGGGATTTTCGGTAGGATATTGGGTTATTTTTGTAACGATAGCAGCAGAACAGTTCGGAACCAACATCAGGGCAACTGTAACTACTACTGTTCCTAATTTTGTAAGAGGGGCATTGCCTTTGCTAATGATAACGTATCAGTTTTTCAGAGATAAAGTATTTGAAGGTAATATACTATATGCTGGTATGCTGGTAGGTTTTGCTTTATCAGCTATTTCTTTGTCTGCCTTGTGGGGAATGAAAGAGACTTTTTCGGCAGATTTGAATTATACAGAATAGCTTTATTATCTAAATTCTTTCACATAAAAAGGGAGCTACATCCAAATATAGCTCCCTTTTTATATAGAAAACTTGATTTATGGAAGGTATTTTTTTAGTACTTCGCCAAAACGATCCGTATCCAGAGCATCACCCACTGCCTGAAAACGCCATCCCTGGGTACCACCTGTACGAACAACTTCTGCAAAAATAATAGTACGTTTGTTGTTAAAGGCTTCGTTGCGAGACAGATTAAATTTGGCAATTTCTCTTCCCTGAGCATCTACTGCTCTCACAAAAGCATTTTCTATCAATCCAAAATGCTGATTTTTTCTTACCCCCTGATAAATACAGGCAATAAATACAATTTTCTTATATGAAGCATCCAGACTGGCAAGTTTTACTACAATTTGTTCATCATCCCCTTCTCCTTCACCGGTTCTGTTGTCACCTGTATGAATCACCGCTCCATCTGTTGATTTGGGGTTGTTATAGAAAATAATATCACTTCCTATAAAGTCTACTACCTGACCACTTTCGAGAGGACTTCGGCTTCCCAGATTTTTTACTTTACCTGTATCATCCAGCAAAAAAGCGATAGCATCCAAATCATAAGACTTGGTCTCTTCTTTACGCATCATAGGATTATTACGACGGATAGAATACATATATTTCCGTCCGGTGGCATTCCCTAATCCGATAATATTTTTAAATTTAGTAAAGAAGTTCTCTTTTGTTTCTTTTCTCTGGAGTACTGCTTTTTCTTCTACCACGTCCCAACCTAAACCGATAATAATTTCAGACAAATCGTGAGTATTTTTGTCTAAATTGATACCTTGCCCTTTTTCGAGATTAATAGCCATTGGTTTAATGGATTGATATGTTAAAAAAAATTGACAACCAATTATAGATAACTGATAATATACAGCATACATCTACTGCTTTTATCAATTATCTATTATCAATTGTCAACTTACTTAAGCGTATTTGTTAACAAATTCTTGTAAACCCTCACTATATCCTACACCTACTGCCTCAAAACGCCACTTATTATCTTTTTTATAAAGTCTGCCAAATTCAACAGCCGTTTCCACTGAAAAATCTTCATCTAAGTCATAACGGGCTATTTCTTCGCCAGTAATATCATTGTAAATACGAATGTAAGAATTACGTACCTGACCAAAATTCTGGCGACGTTGTTTGGCTTCGTGTATAGTTACAACAAATAACACTTCAGTTATCGATGGATTAATAGTAGTCAAATCCACTTTAATAGTTTCATCATCTCCTTCTGCCTCTCCTTCCAGTACATCACCTGTATGGGTCAAAGCTCCATCTGGCGACTGTAAGTTGTTGTAAAATACAAAATAGTGATCAGTCGGTATTTTTTTATTATTACCGAGCATAAAAGCAGAAGCATCGAGGTCAAAAGGAGCCCCAGTATCAGCATCATTTGGGTCCCAGCCCAAACCTACACCAAGTTTTGTTAAATTTACATCTACCCGTTGCCCTTTTTGCAAATTAATTGCCATAATAGTAGGTTGTTTTAGTTATTGTATTAGAACATTCTTAAAAGTATCGACAACACTTAAGTATAAATTCGGGAAAGCTCTGCTTTTTGTCTTTTCTTCCCGATAATTGCGTTTAAAGATATGCAATTATATGTTAAAGTTCCAAATTGTCAATATCTACCCGATTAAGAACTGCTCCGACAAATTTATTTTTTAAACTTTTCAGGTAAGCGATTGACTCTTTATCAGCAGGTCTAATTACACTTTTGGCTGAAAAAACTGCAATTACTTTGTCCACATAATTGGCAAGTTCCTTAGAATCAGAATAGAGATTTAAAGCCCCACCTTCAAGAAATATATAGTCATATTTTGATGCCAGTGTAATAATCTGACCAGAGAATTTACGTTCAGGAAATACCTCTGACGGGGAATAATTACCTCCTTCACACCCAATAATATCCACATTTTGTATATGAGGAATGTGCTTGATTTTGGATACAATATTCTCCTGTTTTGTAACGATATATTCGTGATCAAGGTCGTTAATCATCGAATTTTCCAGAGACGGATTGGCATTCAAAAGTTGGGTCAGCGAATTATTCATGAAATTGGTATCCACAATCAGAATTTTCTTTTTGTTGGTACTCAATGAACAAGCCAATGCCCATAATACAGTAGTTTTTCCCTCCTGTTGTTTGGTACTGGTAAACAGAAATGTTTTACCACCTGAGTTTTCTACTTCAAAACGTAGTTTCCGGATAAGCTCTCTGAAAGTTGTTTCCTGAATATCTTCGTCAGGCTCTTCCGTAAATATATCTTCAATTTTTACAATCTCTTTAGCATTCAGTCCACTGGGCTGCAAATCATTCAACATTCCGATAAGTTTTATATCGGTCTGACGCTGAAAAATAGATGGAATTTTGATAGAAGTATCTAAGTATTCGCCAAAAATGATTCCAAATACACACAAAGCCAAACTAATTACAAAAGCAAAGATGGTAGTAATGGCTGTCTTCTTAGATTCGGGCTCATCAGCAGGCTGACCTTTGATGGCTATTTTAATAGAACCCAAACTCGCTGTTTTAGTAGAACCCTCTGCCTCTGACAAACGACTCTCTGCGTCAATCATAGCCTCATTGGCTGCAGTCACTTCTTTTTTCAGAGACTCTGTAATAGCAGAGCCATCTTTTGAATTATTTAGCATTCCATTTAAAGATGCCAAGTTGGAGCTAATACTTGCAATAGAAGATTGAGCAACCTGATAATCTACTGTATATTGGTCTCTTTTGGCTTCTAAATCCGCCTGACGTACAGCTGGTGCCACATTACTACTAGAACCCGCATCGCTTAAAGTTAGTAATCTGGTAATTTGAGCAGTTATAGAAGTTACAGAATCAGCAGGTCCTGTACGGGTAAATTCACGTTGCCTGTCTTTGAGGCGAGCAATTTCTCGATTTATTTCACTCTGTGAAAGTACTCTACCTCCTCCACTTGATAAGCTGGCAAGTTGACGGTTTATACTTTGTAACTGCAATTGAGCCGTCTGAGCTTTCTGTCTTGCGTCTTGTAGTTCTTTCTCCAAACTACCTATCCGACCTTGGATTCCTTCACTGGCACCATCCCCGGCTACTCCTCCTGTTTTATTAGTAATATCTCTTAACAATGCAGTTTTATCGTCTCTGATTTTCTTTTTTTCTTTTACACGATTCTCTAAAAATGCAATCAAAGTATCTGACTGAGTAGTATTGGATTGATCATTATATTTAATAAATTCATCTGCCAGTGTATTTACTACAAATGCAGACAAAGAAGGATTTTCAGACAAATATTCAACGTTTACGTAATCTGATTGCCCTTGTCTGTAAATACTAATTTCTTTTTGAAGCGTAGCATAATCGTATTCAAAAGCTTTCAATATTTCCATTACCATTTCTTCTTCGGGCACAGAAGTAGAAAGAGGTTCTTTGATTTTTAGTTTTTGTTCGGCTATCTCTCTCGCTTTCTTAAAATCATCTTTTTTGAAAGTATGTTTTTTTCCGTCGTTTTTAAACTCTCTGAAAGCTCCTTTTTGCTCTAAATCATTGAGTAACAACCGATAAGAAAGCAGACTTATAATCAGTTTTGATTTAAGTAATTCCTGAAGGTTACTAAATTTAGCTTCGACCTCAAAAGGATTAATACCAGCTGTATTTTCTCCAAATCCGATGTTACGAACTGCTGTAAAGCCTGTCGCCAACTGAGTATTGGACTTATACTGCTTATCACCTGTTAGTGTAACAAAAGCAGCCACAATAGCAGCCAGCAACGGAATTAAAATCAGTAGCAGGCGTTTCCGCATCAAAACCCGGAATAGATAAAGAATGTCCATGAGAATTGCTTGGTTTGAATTTTGGGCAGTATTTAATCACACAACCCGAAAAAAAATACAGTATTTTTTGGGAAAGTTAGATACTTGCAGAGATATATACAAAAAATCCAAAAAAGTAAGTGTTAAAATTCGTTAATCTTTATCAGATATGATTGGTGGATATTATCATCTCCTAGTTCATCCCTCATCATTTATACCTGATTACACTGCCCGTTTGGCTTTATCCCACAATACAGTTTGTGAACCTTTGATATACCTTCTGAATCCGGCATATACAGCATAGTTCATAATAAAGAAGTAATATGGAATAAAGATAAGTTTGACTTTTATTTTGCGTACAGCCAGCAAATGTCCTACTCCTACTGCCAGATAAAATAAAACCTGCAAAGCAAGCACTATCTGAAAGAACAAGGAACCTTGCCAGGCAAGATAAATATTGGCAATCAGCAGCAACGGCAAGGCAAGCGGAGCAAGTGTCCAACGCAATACCCGATGAGAAACATACTGAAAACAAAGGATTCCGTATTTAAAAGGATTAAGCAGAGCAGCCAGTCTCACTACCGACTGAATACCTCCGGCAGCTATTCTGACCTTACGTTTGAGCTCTTCTTTAACATCTGCGGAAGCTGTTTCAGTAGCAGTAGCTTCAGGTTCATAAATAACCCTGTAGCCTTTCTGGGCTATTTTCATGGTCATATAAAAATCTTCTATCAAACTGTCTTTTGGCACGTCTTCATAACATTCTGTACGAACAGAAAACAATTCTCCGGCTGCACCAACTACTGAATACAACTCCGAATCCCATTTTTTCAGAGCTGATTCATATTTCCAGTAAAAACCTTCGCCAGCTCCGCTTGCATCATCTGAGTCACGTTCAAAAATACGTTTTTCTCCAGCAATAGCTCCCACTTTCGGGTCGGCATAGTGCCTTACCATATTATGAATTACCTCTTTGTTGAGCAGGGTATTGGCATCTGTAAAAATGACAAAGGGTGTTTTTACAAAAGGCATGGTTCTGTGAACTGCAGCAATCTTGCCCCTGCGTTCGGGATGATGATATAATTCTATCTGAGGGTATTCTTTTACAATATCTGGTGTTTTGTCAGATGAGCCATCTGTCACTATCATGATTGTAAACTTATCTTTTGGATAATCCAGCGAAAGTGTATTTTCTATTTTTTCCCGTATAAAATCTTCTTCATTAAAAGCAGCAATCAGCATCGTAACGGGCGGTTCAAAAGTAGCATCTGGTACTTTGGACTTCCCTTTAATCATGCGTTTGAGTTTAATAATAACAAAAAGCAGTATGCCATATCCTACATAAGAATAAAAAACAAGAAACAGGCAAATCCAGAAGAGTATCAGGAAAAATGTAGTCATGACAGAGTTGAAGAAGTATCTGAGAGTTAAGGTTAAAATTTATTTGGCAACCAATTTTTTATTTCAATAAATATTCTGAAAGAAATTTGTAAGAGTTTTGCAGTGAGATAATATTTTACTGCAAAACTCTCAGCATTTATGCCATTTTACTTGGGTCTATCTCCTGAGCATAAGCCATAATACCGCCTTGCAGATTATAGAGGTTCTCAAATCCAAAATGACTTTCCAGAGCATTAATAGCAGATGCACTTCTTTTGCCACTACGACAATGAATAACTACCATTTTGTCTTTGGATATTTTGTCAGCATTATCGAGTACAGTGGCAAGTGGAATAAGCTCTCCGCCAAGATTTGCCGTTTCGTATTCATTGGGTTCTCTTACATCAATCAGTTGAAAATCCTTGCCTTCATCCTGCATTTGTTTTAGGGTATGAACATCTATCTCTTTCATAGTTTTCTGAAATAAAATTGTGATTTAGCAAAAGTAAAAACTTGGTTTGGGAAACAAAAAAAAGTTTTCGGAGGTTTGTGTAGCAAAATTCTCTATTTAACCGAAGTCACTATTCATGTCTTTTCTTGAAAAACTACAAAAACGCTGGGGACTCTCCGGCATCAGACAAGTTATTATTGTTTTAATTGTTTTTGCCCTTACAGGTACTACTGCCGTCTATATCCGGCGTCCGGTATTTGCCTGGCTGGGTATTACTTCCGAAACCCCCTGGTGGATACGGGTGCTGGTATGGATTATCACTATTTTACCAGCTTACAATATACTTTTGCTGGGTTACGGTTTTTTATTCGGTCAATTCCGGTTTTTCTGGGAATTTGAAAAAAAAATGTTCAGTCGCTTCAGTTTTACAAAAAAGAAAGACAATAATCAATCCTGAAAACCTTTACACCTTTCGTAGAACAGGTTCAAAAATGTCTCCAACTGCTATTTCTCCACTTCCTTTGTGCAATAAGTTTTGTCCAAAAAGAACTTTATTTCCATTGCGTCTGTATAGAGCAAGTGTCTTGAGAGGCTCTTTTCCTACCTCTGCCGTATCTTGATTGGTAGTAATTACCTGACATCGGGCACAAGGCTTTACCGGGAAGAAGGCAACCCCATTTACATCAAACTGCTGCCAGGTATCTTCTTCAAAGGCATTTCCGCCAGTAAATACAATATTGGGTCTGAACCGGTTCATAGGCAATTTTTCTTCAAGACGGCTGTTGAGGTCGTCTAACGAAGCCTGTCCGATAAGTAAAAAAGGATAACCATCCGAAAAACTGGTTACTTCCTGTTGAGTAGCATATCTGGGGTCAACTATTCTCAGACTGTCTTCCGGCATATATACCAGCTTACAAGGTTGTGTGAGTACTTCTGAAAACCACTTGTCTGCATGTTTATCTACAGCTACTGCTTCACAAACATCATCCCACACCGTTACCAATATTCTGTCAATAGTTTGAGGAATAAATGGTATCTCCAACTTTGATATATTTTTTCTTTTATGGGTTACTTCCAGTCCGTTTTCTGTTACATTCAGCTGCAACAAAGCCATTTCCGGAATTTCACGCTGGGTCAAAAACCGATTTTCCTGATTGACAAGCATCCAGCGGCGGTCATATTGTAAGCCCTTGTCTGTCACTTTTGCCTTTTGTACCGAAATTCCTCCTAAAGATTTAATGGGATATATTGTTAATTCGCTGATTTGATAAGACATGTTTAATATTTTTTACAAAACACTTCAAAATAACATATTTTACAGGAGTGAAGCTACATATTTTATACATCTTCCAAAAATTATATTCTTTTCAGTGTAACGTTTTTATCTGAATTGTGTCTTCACTTATGAAAGGCATAACAAATGGACTTAATCAACTTCCAGACACAGGTACTCAGCACAAAAAACAAACTTTTCAGGTTTGCCAAGCAACTTTTAGGAAATCCGGCTGATGCAGAAGACACCATACAGGATGTATTTCTGAAGATGTGGGACATCCGTGAAAAATTAGACACTTATCATTCGGTAGAAGCTCTGGCTATGACTATTACCAAAAATATGTGTCTGACCCGGCTTCGTAACAAACCTTTGATTTCGATTGACAACCAGCCTGAGAGCGAAGTAGCCGGCAGTGCCTTGCCTGACCGTAAACTGGAACAGCAAGACACCCGAAATCTGGTACAAAATGCTATGAGACAGTTGCCCGAAACGCAACGCATGATACTGCAACTCAGGGATATTGAAGAATATGAGACCGAAGAAATTGCCGATATAATCGGAAAAGACGAAGTATATGTAAGGGTAAACCTGTGCCGGGCAAGAAAAAGATTGAGAGAATTGTTAGACCCTCACCATAAATAAAACCTGTTTTTTATCCATATCTGAAAATTTAATTGTAAAGCAATGACCCATATAGAAGCATTACTGGAAAAATACTGGGAAGGGGAAACCACGCTGGCAGAAGAAAAAGAAATCAAAGAGTTTTATCTGAAAAACCAGCAGCTACCCCCTCATCTCGAAGTTCATCGCAGTCAGTTTTTCTTTTTTTCGGAAGCAAAAAAAGAAAAACTGGATGAATCTTTTGACAAGAAAATGCTGGAAAAACTGCCTAAACCGGCAAAAGAAATAAGCCTTACAACCCACTCCCGCACTTTTACATGGCAATGGGTTACAGGAATAGCTGCCGGCATCTTGTTATTTGTAGTCGGTTTTTATTTCGGAAAAAACAATACACAATCTAACAGTGATTTAGCAGCCCTGCAAAATGAAATGAAAACGCTGAGAGAGACCGTTACACTTTCACAACTCAAGCAATCTTCAGCAAGTGAGCGACTTAAAGGAGTAAACTATGTATCGGAAATTAAAACCGAAAGTCCAGAAATTATTGATGCTCTGATAGAAACCCTTAATAATGATGAAAACTCTAACGTACGACTGGCTGCTGCTAACGCATTATTTACGTTCAGAGATATACAAAAAGTACGTGATGCGTTGGTGAAATCTGTAAAAGAGCAGGATGATCCAGCTGTGAAAATTGCCCTCATTAATATGATGATTGTCATGAAAGAGAAAAAAGCCAAGCCTGCCATTGAAGACTTTTTGCAAAAAGAGCCTATTCCTGAGCAGGTAAAACAGACTATCAAAAAAGAGCTTCAAAATATCTAATCAATTTAAAATACCTAAAATGAAAAGCCTAAGATTAATTATCTTGTTGTGTCTTATTTCATCTTTTCAGCATGTTTTTTCGCAAAAGAAACTACCTGTAATCAAAGCCAACTCTACACAGGTAGATATTAAAGATGATGAAGTGTTAAGAAAGAATGCCTGGCGTATTGTGCCGGAAGAAAAGTTGGACATTTACACAACGTCTGCAAAAAAAGTAACTTTCTATACTGATATTGAGTCTATTACATTTAAAGTAGATCCAAAAATAGGACAATATGATTTTATTATTCTGCTCAATGGTAAAGATACTGCCCATACTCAGATAAAATACCAGCCTTCTTTTTTAGATAAACTCAAAAAAGCCGAAAAGTATAACTATACCGACAACAGAAACATTCCGGCATTTACTTATCAGTCACCTGATGACCCTAATCTGGCGAGAGTAAGGCAAGAATTAAAACTGGATTCTGTAGTCGGAAAAGGTACTGAACTTTCTCAGATTTTTAATTTGCTGCATTGGGTTCACAATATTATCAAACATGATGGCGGAAGCAACAACCCAACGCTTAAAAATACCATTGATTTAATTAAAATCTGTAAAACTGAAAACAGAGGCGTGAATTGCAGAATGCTGGCTACGATTCTTAATGAGTGCTATTTGTCGATGGGTATAAAATCGAGGTATATAACCTGCATGCCCAGAGAAACCAAGTTTGATGATTGCCATGTCATTAATATGGTGTATAGTAAAGAATTAAACAAATGGATTTGGATTGACCCGACTTTTGATGCCTATGTGATGGATGAAAAAGGCAATTTACTGGGAATTGCAGAAGTACGTGAGCGACTGATTAAAGGATTACCTCTGATTTTAAACAAAGATGCCAACTGGAACAGAAGTGAACTACAAAGCAAAAGTGGTTATCTGGAAAGCTACATGGCAAAAAACCTTTACCGTTTACAAACTCCCGTTTTTAGTCAATACGACACAGAAACCTGGAAAACCGGAAAAGAAGTAAGCTATGTGGAGCTTTTACCTCTTGACGGAATAGAACAAACACCCCAAAAAGAAGAAACTATCAATGAAAAAACAGGTGTAAAATTTATCAATTATAAAACTAACAACCCTAATCTATTCTGGACTAAACCCAACTAAAACATACAATCGTCATCAACGACCCTTATATAAATATAATCATATTGAAACTATTCATTTTTCCAACATTCCAAAACTATGAAAAACTTAAAAATCACCCTGCTGAGCATTTTACTACTACTTCCGGCTTTACTTTTTGCTCAGGATTTTCACTTTACCCCCAAATCAGCTACCAAAGTACGGGTAGCTACCATTCCCGGAAAAATAATTCTGGAAAGCCATACCGGAAAAGACATTATTATTTCCAGTTCCAGAATAAATCACGATGAAGATGATGTGAAAGACAAAGAAGGACTGCAGCTTATCAATGGAGCAGGAGTGCAGGACAATACAGGGACAGGAGTCAATATCACAGAAACTGACGGAGTAGTAATTATTCGGGGGGCTTCTCAAAAAAGTGAAGGTGATATTAAAATTCTCATTCCTGAAAAAATGAATCTTTTGGTGACTTCCAAAGGCTGGATTGCCAATAATATTAAAATCAATGGTTTTAAGTCAGAGATAGAAATAAAAAGCGAGTATGCTCATGTCAGTCTCAGTAATGTAACAGGTCCGATAGTGTTAAATGCTACGTATGGTCATGTAAAGGCAGTTTTTGACAAAGTAAATCAGGAAAAACCCATCTCTATGATTGCTACTTATGGCACACTTGATGTAAGTCTGCCTGCCGATACCAAAGCTGACCTGCAACTTGAATCTGATTATGGAAGCATTTACACTGATTTTCAGATTGCAATGGATAAAACTATAGATGATGACAATATGGAACTTCTCAAGAAAAAAGATGTAGTGGGCAAAATCAATAGTGGAGGCGTAAAAATTCACCTGAAATCTCCTTACAAAAATGTATATGTGAGAAAAAGAAAATAAATACTCCACAGCCCGAATTAAACCTTCGGGCTACATTTTCACAGACTTATGAAAACTATCTTTACATTTCTTATTCTTGCCGGGCTTGTAGCATTTCCGGCAGTTGCACAAAAGAAAGTAGAAAAAACTACTCCCTGGACAAAAGGTAAAACCATTTATCTCAACCTGAAATTTGCTTCGGACATTGTGATTAAAACATGGCAAAAAAATGAAGTACTTGTATCAGCTAATGTTGTCATTAACAACAACGCTGATAACAACGAATTTGTGCTTACATCTTCTGAATCGGACTCTGAAATACAAATTAAATCGGATATTCCACGACTGAAAGAAATTGCCAAAGCCCAAACTACAGTTGGCAAGCAGCATACTTATTATGGCAACGGTGGGTATTGGGACGATGACAAAAAGGTCTATATAAACACCGGAAAACAGGTAACTGCTGATTTAGATTATGAAGTTTTTGTACCAGAAGGAGCAGATGTCAGGCTTAAAACCATAGACGGCAATATAAAATTTGTCTATACTGGCAGAAAATATGATATAGAATCAATTAGTGGCAAAATAGATATAAGTATTTCCGAAAAACAGGCTTGTACTTTGACTTTAAAGACTATTACTGGTGATATTTACTCCAACCTGCCTCTGCAACTCCCGGCAGACAGAGAAAAAGACGAACTTAATTTAGTAGGTGGTGGAAAGTTTAATCAGAATATAGAAGCTAAACTCAATGGAGGTGGCACCGAAGTTCATTTAAAAACCATCAGCAGCAATATTTTTCTCAGAAAGACGCCTTGATGAATTGCCGAATTGTTTAATTGCTTTATTGTTAAAATTGCTATATAGATTCTCTCAATAAATCAAACAATTTGACAATTACACAATTCAACAATAAAAATAGGAGTGAGAAAGTTTTTACAACCTTCTCACTCCTATTTTTTATAAAAATTAGAAAAGCAAGCCTGTAAGCCGGGTTCTGTCGAGTCTTATCATTTATCTGGGCTGAAACTCACGCTTCCGCTCTAACGACCTACCCGCCAGCTCCGACGAGCAGCCTTTCTTCAACCGGCAAGCCGGCTGACATACTGGCATATTTGGTCTTTCAACACGTAAGGTTTACCTTGCTCCAGCTGTCACCAGCCGAACGGTGGTCTCTTACACCCCCATTTCACCCTTACTTCCGGGCAGGCATCAGGTTTATATATACCCAATGCCTGCCTGAGAAGCGGTATTTTTTCTGTGGCACTGGCTGTCAGCATTTCCTTTTGAGAAAAACTGCCTTCCCGTTAGGAAGTACGTTGCTCTGTGTTGCCCGGACTTTCCTCTACCCTAAGGCAGCGATAAGACAACTTGCTTTTCTGTCGGCAAAGTTCGGTATTTTAAAATCAATCATCAAATTCTTCCGGATTTCAAAAGTTTATTTTCTGAAGGTTTTTTTCTTTGCTGAAAGCAAATCTTAGTTTATTAAAAGATGGCATCCCTGAAAAGAGGGTAAATTTCCATTGATTGGTATATAATAATGGCTCAGAAGGCATTCCCCATTTATGGTCAATTATGCCATTAGCATTTTCATCATGCACAATAATAGCTGCATACTCCCCAAAAGCAAGATTTTGTATGGCAATCAGTGCTTTTTTATCCGTTATTTTGCTCGTTTCCTGTCGAAATGGAGTTCCCGGAATTTTATCATCTTTCCGATACAGCATTACCACAATCTCTCCTTCATTCGTTTTTAAACCAGAAATCTCAAAAGTCAGATTCCCGGTTTCATTAGTGGTTTGAGCATAGGCAGGTAAGAGTCCTGTGCATATCATACACAGACAAATCATTAGTTTTTTCATAAAAAGGTGTGTTATTCGTAAGATAAAGCCTGATGGGTAGAGATGGCAATCGCCTGACGGGCAGGGATACGGCTGGCTAACCAACCAAAAAACAGCGTGGTGATTATCGTTATAACAAAACCCTGAAAACTAAAAGCATACTGTAAGATAGCCTGTTCACCCAGCATGAGTTTCCCAAAAAATATGGCAGTAAGCTGGCTGAGTGGAAATGATAAAAGCAAACCAAGTATTACACTGATACTATTGCTGATAAAACCTTCTGTAAGAAACAAACTGTAAACTTTACCAGGTGTTGCTCCGATAGCCCGCATCACCCCTATTTCACGTGTTCGTTCACTAATACTGATGCCCATAGCTGAAGTCATTCCTATGGCACTTACCAGCAATACCATAAAAGAAAGTATCAGAATAATTGTTAAGATAATATCCAGATGGTCGTAGATAATTTTTACTCTCTCAGCACGTGACATTACATAAAGAATCTTCAAATCAGATGATTCCAGACTTTTTTCGATACTTTTTTTAAGAGCAATTACTTTTCTGTAGTCATTATCTTTTGCTAAAAAGACAATAGTATTTACCAATTGCTCCGGATTGGCAATTGTATTATATTCAGTAAGGTCAATGTAAATTTTAGGTCTTTCAAACTGCTCAACAATTCCTGTAAGCCGGGTCTGAATTGTTTTTTCGCCTAAACGCAGATTTAACAAAGAGTCAACAGCAGGATTGTTATATAATGACCATGCCTGCTGGTTCATTACTATTTCAATTTCACTCCCTTTTTTCAGCCATCTGCCTGCAACTATATTCATATTCACCATATTGGTAGCATAAGGCAGAGCCACCACACCTGCTCCTTCATCTGTCGAGATGAGTTTAGATTGTATTTCACCTTTTCCCCCTACCCATGTTTCTATTTGTTGGATATTATCTGTCTGGCTAAATAATGCTTCACACTTTTGAGGAGCAACCGACTTTTTTAATACGACCTGCACATCATATTTCATTTCGTTACGTTGCTTTTCCAGAAGTTGCCAAAGTGATTGACGAACATTAAACCCTGTGCTAAAAATTGCTACACCAAATGCCATGGCAAGTACTGTAATTACCAGACGTTTAGGGTTTCGCTGTAAATTACGAATACCCAAAAGAACAGTATCAGGCAAAACAGACTTCTTAAACATTGTTTTTTGAGAAACAACACGGTTTTGTGATATTCCATAATCACTTAAAGCTGATTTTACAGACATAAGTGTTCCTTTCAGAATGGTTGAAAAAGACAGCAAAACCGGCAACAGCAAACTCACTATAAGGAGAAGAAGGTAGGTAGAAATAGGCAGACTGGTTGTAAGAATATCAAAATTAAGTTTTGCTGCTACAAAAGTGGCAAAGGCTTTTCCGGTGTTTATTGCCAGCAAAATTGCCGGAATACCTGCCAGTAAGCCAATCATCAATAGCATTCCGATATACATGCTAAATATCTGCCACTGCGACCCTCCTATGGCTTTCATAATACCAATTTGACGTACCTGAGCTGCCATAATGGCTGCCATTAGCTGAGAAACTAATACTGCACCCATAACAAATGCAAGAAAACCAATACTGCCAATTAAAAACAGCAACGTGTTTAATTGCCACTGGTGAGGGTGTTCGTTAAACTTAGGGATGCTTGTAGATTGAATATGAACTCCTTTTGCTTCCAGCTTTTTCATTAAAACCTTTACAACTGCCTTCACTTCATCGGCTGAGTTTACATTTTTTAACCGAATTATAAGCCGGCGATTGACAGGCAAACCGGTAAGTTGCTGATAGGTAGTCTGAGATGTATACGCATAAATAAAAGCATCTTGCGTAGCCGGAGCCTGAGCCGGGTCAAAAGAGATGCCACTGTTATTTACAATTTACCAGAATTTGAAGTGTTGTATCATCAATTCTCACATGAGCAGTCTTTCCTGTTCTGAGGTTTGACACCAATCTTCCATCCCTCTCTATTAATATACTACCTTCCTGAGGAATTTTAGCACCTTCCTGATAAAACACTTTTGCCAGCTTAAAATTTTCAAAATCTTCTACACCATAGAGCCACAAAGGAATCCATACATCCTGACGAATTTCTATCCTGTGTAAAGAAAAATCCCTGAATTCGGCAGTTTCTATTTCGGGCATTTCACGTATCTCTTTTATACTTATTTTGGCAAAATCATCTGCTGAAAGTATGGCATGAGCTGGATTTGTGCGTAAATAGTTAGCCTGCAAGTCTTTTATAAGGATAAGATAAGAAACCCACACCGTACCTACTCCCCAAATCCCAAGAAAAAGAGCAAAAATTACTGTAAAGATTCTTGCAGGATTAATGGTTAAATCTCTGACTACTTTTTTTAGTTGTGTATTCATAGCATTAGGCGTTAAAATGGTCAGAAATGATGATGCCGTCTGATAAAGTGATAGTACGTTTATAGGCAGCATTCGTATCTTTTTCGTGAGTAACTACAATTACCGTTTTTCCTGCCTGAGCAAGTGATGCCAGAATACGATGAACAGAAGAAGCATTGGCACTGTCTAAATTTCCGGTTGGTTCATCTGCTACTATAATGGCAGGGTCGTTGGCTAATGCACGGGCAATGGCAGCCCTTTGTTGTTGCCCACCAGATAAAGCACCAGGCATTTTATCAGCCTGGTCGGCAATATCTACCTGTTGCAATAATTCATTAGCCCGACTCAGGCGGTTGGCAGCCGGAATAGTATTCACAAAATCCATTGCCAGTAATATATTTTCTTTGATAGTAAGTGTAGGAATCAACTGAAAAAACTGAAAAACAATACCTATATTTTTGCCACGCCACTGTGCCAGTTTTGTTTCTGACAGGTTGCTTATATCTGTGTCATTAATCACTACATTTCCGGCAGTTGGGTGGTCTATACTGGTAAGCATATTCAATAAAGTAGATTTGCCACTACCCGATTTACCAATGACAGCCACATATTCTCCACGATTAATCGTAAAAGTAACGTTGCTGAGAGCTGTAAATTCCCGATTTCCCGTCTGAAAAGTTTTGGATACGTTTTCAAGAATCATCATACTATTTTTATGTTTGTTTAGATTTTTCACAAACATATAGACTAAAAAAAGTCAGTATTTTACAGTTCTTGCTAACCACTTAACATTTCTTGCGATTCTCAGGCAGGTTTTATGCTTATCAAAACATGGTAGGTATTTTCAGTAAAAGAAATAGAAAGAGGGTCGTGAAGAGGCAAATGAAGTGCAGGCTGATGTGCCATTATAAAACCACTTTTGGGAAGCCAGTGTTTAAACCAAAAAGTAATTTTCTTAATCATTTCAGCTATGTCGCCGGTTGTCTGAAAAGAAGCATAAGTAGATGCCGGCAATTCACGATAACCAACCAAACCACTCAGTTCAGGTTGTTTGGTTACCTCTAAGCAAGTTTGATAGTTGCATTGATGGAGGGCTGTGATAAGTGGGTAATCCATAATTAAACCAAACGGACTGGCATCAGGTAAGATAATATCTCTGATATATCCCCATTGCTTTATCTTCTGAAAGTTTTCTGAGATTTCTGCCGAAGAAGCAAGATTTGTAATGAAGTAAATTAACTTTCTATGGCTCTTTTTTACTATCTCAACATTCAAGTCATTCAATAACAAATCGTTTGAAACAGAAGGCAAAAACACTTCTGGTTCGGGCAATACAAATCCATTCTGAATTACTTTCTGAATTATTTCGATTTTTTCAGAATCTGTACTTTTACGAAAATGGTCAGGACTAATCTGATAATAATTCTTGAAAGCTCTCGAAAATGCCTCCAGCGAACTAAAACCCACCTGAAAAGCAACTTCTAAAATACTTAATTCAGGATTTAAAATAATAGAATGAGCTGCCCTCTCAAGTCGTATTCGTTTGATGAGTTGTTTTGGGCTTTCTCCCACAATATTTTTAAAAATTCGCTGAAAATGAAAAGGAGAAAAATGTGCCTCAGAAGCCAGTTGTTCCAGTAAAAGTTCCTTATCCAGATTTTGCTGTATATACCTGATAACTTTATTTATTCTTTTGATAATATCTTCTTTATTTTCCAAATCCCTGAAAGTAGCTAAAGTAAAATAGTTATTTTTTCTAAAAATAGTTGAGTTGCAAAATACTAAAATATACATTTCAGATTAGCAAAAAGTTAAATGAAAACGGGCAGCATATTTTTGAAAATATGCTGCCCGTTTTTCATTTATGAGAATGGGTATCTAAAATGCAGTTATTTGCCTGAGGCAGGTACTGTAGCTTTATAAAGCACTTTGCCTTTATCATCAATCAGATGCACTACCATGTTATCCTTATTGACTTGAACAGTCATAAAACCATTCGTACTTTTTGCAAAAATAGTTCCAGTCTGTTTGGTAAGAATGGGAGTATGTTCAGCACCTGCTGCTCCTGATAAGAAATAATGAACCGTACTAGTAGGCAGATGGTGGTATTGCAGATTATGGTCATGCCCGCAGAAATAAGCTTGTACTTTATGTTTTTCGAGCAATGGTTTCAGTTGTGTATGTAATTCAGGCTGATTGCCGTGGTCGCCTACTGAATAAACAGGATGATGTCCTAATACAATCTTCCATTTTTCCTTGCTGTTGGTTAACACACTGTCTATCCATTGCAGTTGTCGGGTAGTATCCTGAGCTGCCAAATCCGGATAAGTGGCTCTGTTGTTCTGATAGCCTTTTACAAAAGGATTTGTATCTATAAAAACAAACCGAACATCACCCTGCTTAACCGTATAATATGGAGCAGGCATATTCCAGCGTCTGCTTTTTTTACTATATTCCATCTGGGCTTTGGTATTCCCGCCATAATCATGATTTCCCAAAATAGCATACCAGGGAATGTTAAGAGAGTGACTACGATATACGTTTTCATACGAAAACCACCACTGAGGGTCTTCCGGGCTGGCTACACCACTTGGATAAAAATTGTCGCCTAATGCCAGCACACATTTTGCCCCAATCTGAGCAGCTGCTACACCCATCCAGTCTGCCACATCCTGTTGTGCTGACTGACCGTTTTTTCCCCAATCACCCATTACAATAAATCGAAACGAATTATTATCTTTTTCGAGAGTTTCAATTTTTTTGTCAACAAGGTATTTTTCGACAATAGGCTGGGCTTGTGTAAAGCCGATTTTAACAAAAATAAAAAGAATAAAAAGTAATTTTCGGATTGTAGAAAACATCATTAAGAATTGATTTTAATAAACTGAGAAATATTTATTTTTTAAATAATGGATTTACCCGGAGATACGTTTTGTTCTCAAAACTGATTACATACGTTGAATTAAAATGAGTGCTCGGTAAATAATAATCAGTTGTAATAATTTGAGCCCCTGAGACTTTGGCAGCTTCAAAAACAGATTTGTCGTTCAGGCGGGCTTCCTGCGTATCTGAGTCAGCACGGGTTCTAACAATATAACCTTTTTTTACCATGTCAGCAATATTGTCCTTTTTAGCATTATTTCTGATGAGTATGGCTGCTTCTGGTGTACCAGGTTCGGCATTAGCAAACAAAATCCGACCTTTAAGTGAAGGGTGATTACTGATATAAGCAGCCCGTTTGTCACCTGTTTCGTCAAGAATAAAGATAAATTTTCCACGGGCATTTTTGAGAAGAGGCCAGTTGCCAGCCAATACAGCTTCTTCAAGCGTTTTGTATTTTCCCCGAATCTGGTCTGGTATAATAAATTTTTCTTGACCCAAACCTTGTATTATCACTCTATCCAGTTCATCAAACACGGCTGCATCAAATTTTTCGGGAATAGTAAAACCCAAAGGATTTTTAATTTCTTCATCCTTTGCATTCATTGTAATAAATATTGGATAATGATTTTTATGGCTATCTGACCAGCTCTTCAGTTCGGCAAGACACTGTTTGAAAGTAGCACAGTTACTTCTGAAATCAATATCCTGAATATGAAACACCTTAAAACCGGGTTCTTTCATCTGGGTGGTGTCATAAGGCTTTTGGTTTTTGGCAATTGTCAACCCTTTCGGATGAGCATATTTACCACCTTTGGCATCAGCATAAATATCTATTTCAAGATTTAACAAGCCGAGATTTAGTTGTTCTGAAAGGCTGATATGGCTATAATCAATCTTGCTAAAACTAACAGAATCATATCGTTTTAATACTTTAAACAACTCTGGATCAATAGGTTGCTTATAGCTATTATGAGAACCAATTATCTGAATATGGTTAAGTGGAATATTATCCGGAACTTCATTAAATGTGGACAATAATAGTAAACTTATCAAAAGGCTTAGAATAATTTTCATGGCAGTTTTGCTATCAGCATAGGAAGTAAAGTCTCAAAGATAGTATCATTTTTTGCTGTCGTCAGGTTCTGACGATGATGATAAAGTAAATTTAATTTTTGCTTAACATTCACTAAAACTCTGATAGCTGAGCATCAAAAGAAAATATAGAAAAGAAGGTTTTTTGGTGTTTTGGAATAAAAAAATGTAATTTTCAACATCCTTATACAAAACAAAGATTTTTTATGAAAAAAACGGTTTTCTATCTTAAACCTCATGAAAATACCCACTGGGGTATTAGTCAAAAAAACTTTCGTAACACTGTTGTGGTGGCTTATCTGTTGTTATTCGTAGTTTTTAGACCATTGGCACAGGTAGCTCCTGAAAATCTGAAAGCCCGGGAGGAGTTTCAGGACATGAAATTTGGCATGTTTATCCACTGGGGAGTTTATAGTGTATTGGGTGACGGAGAGTGGGTGATGAACAATCGTCGTATCCCGGCAAAAGACTATGAAAAACTGCCTGCTTTTTTTAATCCGATTGCTTACAATCCGGCAGAGTGGGTAGCTATGGCAAAAAATGCAGGTATTAAATATATTACCATCACCAGCAAACACCACGATGGTTTTGCCATGTTTGACTCGAAAGTAACCGACTGGGATATTATGGACAGAACTCCCTATAAAAAAGATGTTTTGAAAATGCTTGCCGAAGAATGTCAAAAACAGGGAATTAAGCTATTTTTCTATCATTCTCATCTTGACTGGCATCATCCAGATTATTTTCCAAGAGGTGAAACCGGAAATAGCTCAGGCAGACCTGATTCGGGTAGTTTTCCGAAATACCTTGATTTTATGAATGCCCAGCTTACTGAGTTGCTCACTCATTATGGACCTGTTGCCGGAATCTGGTTTGATGGCTGGTGGGATCAGAAACTGAAAGGAACTGAAACCCGGATAGACTGGCAACTTTCTAAAACGTATAATCTTATTCATAAACTGCAACCTGCCTGTCTGATTGGCAACAACCACCATGTTCCTCCTTTTCCGGGTGAAGATTTTCAGATGTTTGAGAAAGATTTACCTGGCAGCAATACTACTGGCTTTAGTGGCGACCAGAAAATAGGACAACTGCCTCTTGAAATGTGTGAAACTATGAACGGAGCATGGGGCTTTAATATCAATGACAGAAATTATAAATCAACCAAAGATTTATTACATCTTATGATAAAAGCAGCCGGCTATAACGCCAACTTTCTGATGAATGTAGGACCTATGCCTGATGGCAAAATCCAGCCTGAGTTTGTACAACGTTTTCAGGAAATTGGGGATTGGATGAAAATATATGGTGAAACCATCTATGGAACCCGTGGCGGACCTGTTTCGCCAAGAGACTGGGGAGTAACTACACAAAAAGGCAATAAAGTATATGTTCACATCCTGAGTTGGAAAGACAATACCTTAGCCATACCCAAATTACCCCAGAAAGTAAAATCAGCAATAATGTTTACCTCAAAAGCTAAAGTAATTGTAGCCGAGACTCGTGATGTTGTGATTTTGAAAATGCCCTCCATCGATGAGAAAGAAATTGATACAGTAGTAGAAATCGAGTTTTGATAAAAAACAAATTTTCTGCTCAGGCGTTTAAGAAAGAATCAAACCAAACTTTTAGGGTATGAAAAATTATGCTTTGCTTACCAAAATCATTGTTTTGTTTTTGATTCTGTCAACAACTTTTATTGCCTGTAAAAAAGAAGATGAACAGAATAACATAGTTTCTACGGAAGAGCCTGTTATCGAAACCAAAACCATAGTAACTGATAGGGAAATTATCTGGGGAATGGATTTTTTACCAAATGGTGATTTGCTCTTTACTGAAAAGAAAGGCAAACTTTCACGCTTTTCCAATGGAACAGTTACCGAAATTACAGGTCTTCCATCTGGCATTCTCACAAACGGACAAGGTGGTTTGCTTGATTTAAAAGTTCATCCTGATTATGCGAGCAATGGCTGGATTTATATTTGTTATGCCAGTTTGGGTAGTGGCAATGCAGCCCAGCTCAATCTGGTTCGTTTTAAACTGACTAATAATGCCATTACAAGCACTGAAAATATCTTTAAAACAAGTGCAGGTAATACCTGGTACGGGCATTATGGCAGCCGGATAGTTTTTGATAAAAACGGATTGCTCTACCTGAGCATAGGTGAAGGCGGGTCTGGAACTTATGGTGGAGCAAATTCGTCCAATAAAAATGCCCAAAATGTAAAAACTGAATGGGGGAAAGTGCACAGAATGACCGATACTGGCAAAGTTCCTGCTGATAATCCCATATTGCCCGGAAATACAGTGGCAACTACTGTATTTTCTTACGGACACCGCAATCCACAAGGTTTGACACTCAATCCGTTTACAAGCGATATTTGGGAAAGTGAACACGGTCCGAGAGGTGGCGATGAACTCAATATCATACAAAAAGGCAAAAACTACGGCTGGCCCCTCGTTTCTTATGGCATCAACTATGATGGTGTAACTATCTCTGAAAATCCGACAATGGCTGATGTAGAAAATCCTTTACATACCTGGACACCCTCCATCGGAGCCTGTGGACTGGCATTTATCACCAACGACAAATTTAAAAGCTGGAAAGGCAATCTGCTGGCTGGTTCACTGGCAATCAAATACTTAAGTCGTTGTGAGATAAAAGACAATAAAGTAGTAAAAGAATATAAACTGCTGGAAAATGAAAGAGTCAGGAATGTAAAACAGGGAACGGATGGCAATATTTATGTTTCAGTAGAAAATCCGGGCAGAATCATTCAGATTATTCCAAAATAATACTGGTTTGGAAATAAACCGGATAAAAAGACTTACCATATCTAAAACCCCCAATACAACTTTTGAATCTGAAAGTGGAATCTTTGTACGTTTAAACTAAAAATGCCTGACGATATTAGTCAGGCATTTTTAGTTATTGGGTAAAACGCTTAGTTTTCATCAATAGTAGTACTGGCATTAAGAGGTTTTCCTTCACCATCACACCAGAAAACAGCTCTTTTCCCATCTTTTTCCAGTATGTCTCTAAAAAAGTTTTTTTCTTTTGCAAAAATAAAAACCATCTCATATTTTTTGATGGTATAGCCCGGATATTGTTTCAGGGCAGCAGCATCGCAGGCTTCATTAAAAGGTCCGTTTTCCATACCTGTAAAAGTCCGGCTTATTTTTTCACCACTGGCTTTTATCACCAGCCTTGCATTGAAATTGGCATCTACATAAAATGCTGCATACCTAACCTCTCCATTTTTAAGTGTACGCTCTTCCCATTTTTTGGGGGCATCACTCATTGATTCCGTATGAAAAGCATCTTTTACAGCTTTGGGAACTGCTTCATTTTTTACTTCTTTCACCTTTTGGGCAAAAGAAACCGTTACAAAAAGAAATATTAGTAAGACAGAAAGAAAATGTGTGTTTTTCATGAAAGATAGAGTATTGGTTTTCTTCAAAGTTAATAGTATTTCACGTTTTTTCTTTTCTGTTCAAAAATAAAATATTGATTTTGCTCAACTGCCACTTCCAATCGGAATAACCACTTTTACACTTACATTTCTTCCCATGTTAAATACCCCTCTTCTGCCTGTTACAGGGTTAATATCCAGATACTTCAGTCGGTTTTGGTGATTCTGGTAAGCCAGATTAAAAAGATTTTGCCCGGAAACGTATATCGAAAAAAGTGTTTTTTTGTCTTTCCCCACAAAATCAGTTCCCACACCAGCATTAAGCAATGTATAACCAGGTGTAGCCGTCTCGGTATTATAAGCCAGCAAAAACTTATCCTGCTTCTGATGTATTTCAAGCTCTGTCAGAAAATAGGCATTTCGCAGCACTTTCCCGATTTTGTCGGCAGTAAACCGAACTTTAGAAATCCAGCGGGGAGGTGGTATAAAAGGCAAATATTTGGCAGAATCGTTTTTGGCAGACAGGTTTCTGCCAATTACCATAGAATAGGTTTGTGTAAAACTAAACCATTTCACTTTTTCGGGTTGCAAAATAAACTGACTCTCAATACCCTGCAATACAGAATTTCCCTGCGTATAATGATACGCCGGCACTCCGGCAATTACCGAATCACGCCGGTCTGGCGTTTGTACCCGTTCTGAGTAAGTATAGTTTTGAATTTTATTGCTAAACAAACTCATATCAAAGTAAAAATTCCGGTTTTCATAAGTCATCCCAATATCTGCCTGAAACGACGTTTCGGATTTTTGATTAATATTCCCAATTTCGTACCGGAATGTACCAGCGTGTTCTCCATTTGAAGAAATTTCGGGTACGCTTGGGCTACGAAAGCCTCTGGCTGCATTCATCTTTACAGAAAAAGCCTTAGAAAATTCATAAACTCCTCCAAAACTACCCGTTACGTTCGAGAAATTTTTACCAAGACCTGCAAAACGCTCTTCCACAGCTCCTGTAGGAGAAGTCTGAAATTTACCCTCAGCATCAATAAATAATCTCGAAATAGTCAGATGGCGTATGTCATATCTCACACCACCACTCATTTTGAGTTTCGGAAAACTTTTTTTGGCAAATACAAATATGCCATTGTCAAACAGGTTAAAATTGGGGTACAGCACTTCATTTCCACGATTTTTCAGGTTTTGAATCATGCCGTTAGTTCCGATCGTTGTTTCCAAGCCTGATTTTTCGGGTAGATTCAGTCTGACATCATAGTATCGGGTTTGCAGAAAAAAGTATAAATCAGGCTGACCAGGTGTAAAAACATTCCCATATTCTTTTCGGTGATTCTGACTATATCCCAAATTGGCTGTAACTGTACTTTTGCCAATAAAAAACAGGTTATTCAGTGAAATCTTGTAATTTGACAAATCCTGCGAATTAGAGGGGTTAATATTTCTGGTATCAAGGTCAGCCTCCGAAACGGTTACATTTTCTTTGGTACTGTCAGTAAGAGCTATGGCTTTCATAAAATTACCTTTACTGTCACGAATGCCATCTACGATGTTAATTCGCTGATTCCAGCGTGAGGCATAGATACGGGAGTATCCCCATTTTTTGGTAATACCCACCATGCCATTAATATTGATATCTTCCCTGAAATTAGAACCATATACCCATCCGTCATAACTGTTACGGTAGTTGTTGGCATTTTTCTTACTCACTCTTAGCAGCCAGTTTATACCATTCAGATTGCCTGCATTCATGGCTGAGATGCCATGCATATTGTTATTGGTCTGGTAATTATATAAAACACTGCTTCTCACTTTTCCTACTTCAACAGGCTGTGGCGAAAGCACCGACATCACCCCTCCCAGCCCATCCGAACCATACATCAAACTACCAGCTCCTCTGATAATTTCATACCTGTCAATCGAAAATTCGTCGATATGGATACTGTGTTCTTCACCCCACTGGTTGTCTTCCTGACGTATGCCATCGTGCATGGTAATTACTCGGTTAAAACCCAATCCCCTGATAACAGGTTTTGAAAGCCCTACCCCTGTGCTGATTTGTGACATTCCCGGTAGTTTAGCCACAGCATCTACCAGATTGGTAGAACTGCTTTGCAGCCATTGCATTTTTGACATGGTGGCTATTGGTATGGGACTCTCTTTGACAATTGTTTTTACAGATGCTCCTGAAACAATTACCTCATCCAGAGAAACCGTAGCATTTTTCATGCTGAAATCTTTTTTGGTATCACCGGCAATCTGAATTTTTGTCAGAATGGTTTTGTGTGAAACATACGTTACCTGTACCGTAAATGTGCCGGAAGGAAGGTTCCTGACTAAATAATTTCCATCCACATCACTACTACTCCCAGTTCGTAAATCAGGAAAATATACTGAAGCCCCTATCACTGGTTCACCATTATCCAGATGTGTGATTTTACCGGACAAAGTATTTTGAGAAAAAGCAGCACTACAAAAAAGAAAAAACAGGTAAAAAGAAATAAATGATATTGATAGAAAACGAGAATACATAAAAAATGAAAATTTCTTTGAATGGGGTTTGGCAAAAAATCGAACTTCCAGAACATACAATCCGGTCACCTGTACATTTGAAACAAAACAGATACTCCTAAAAAGCATCGGACGTGCTTTTGGAGACAGATTTTGCAGCCTAAAATGAGATTAATTCAAAGAAAAAGAAGGAGGACCTCTGCGAAAAAACAGCAGAGCATAATAGAAGGAAACGAAACCGACGAATGAGGCAAAACTTGCTTTACGTAAGAAAAACTTCAAAACAAATAAAAATACCAATGCTATTGCTGCCGGAAAAACCGGATTAGAAAGAGCATCAAGCACTATTAACTCTGTATCAGTGTGAGTATGAAAAGGAACAGAACCGTCTTTGTTTTTTTTGAAAGGGTGAGCATGCCAGACAATCCGTCCGTCAGCCAGCTTATGACAATGCCTGTTCACAACGGCATTAGCCATTGAGAATACCAGTGCTATCAGTAATAGCCGGGCAACGAAGTGTTTGATATGACAAGACAAAAACATCAGAAATTAATGCTTAAACAGTGTTTCGGTCAGCAAATAAATGTTAAGACAACCAATCAGCAGAGCAATAAGCCAGCTCGTGATTTTTAAAAACCTGCTGTTTACAAATTCTCCCATTTTGTTTTTATCACTTGTAAACATCACCAAAGGTACTACAGCAAAACTAAGTTGCAAGGATAATATTACCTGACTGAGTACCAGCAAATCAGCTACCCCTTTTTCTCCGTAAAAAAATGCAGTTATCATTGCAGGAATAATTGCCAGCAAACGGGTAAGCAGTCTCCTTACCCAGGGCTTAAGTCGTATATCCAGAAATCCTTCCATCACAATTTGTCCGGCAATAGTGCCGGTAATGGTAGAATTTTGACCAGAAGCAAGCAGGGCTACTGCAAAAAAGATTCCGGCAAATTTTACACCCAGCACAGGGTCTAATAAATGATAGGCATCTGTAATGTCTGCCACATGGCGGTTACCTGAAAAGTAAAAAGTAGCAGCCGACACTATCAAAATAGCAGCATTTACAAAAAAAGCCAGTGAGAGCGAAAGTGTACTATCTATGGTAGCAAACCGGATAGCCTGTTTTCTGCCTTCAGAATTTCTTTCAAAATTACGGGTTTGTACAATACTGGAATGCAGGTACAGGTTATGTGGCATTACGGTTGCTCCCAGAATACCAATTGCCAGATAAAGCATCTCAGGGTTAAAAACTATGTCAGCCTTTGGCAAAAGTCCCTTAGAAACAGCCTGAAAATCAGGATTTGAAACGATTATTTCATAACCAAAACAAAGAAAAATCACAATTATCAGGCTACCTACCACACTCTCCAGCACTCTGAATCCTTTGCTCTGAAACAATAAAATAAGCATTACATCCAACACTGTAAATGCTACACCCAAACTCAAAGGCATATTAAACAGCAAATTCAGAGCAATAGCCGAACCCAGCACTTCTGCCAAATCACAGGCAGCAATGGCTATTTCACACAAAATCCATAAGCCAATCGTTACTGGTTTTGAGTAAGAATCACGACAAGCCTGAGCCAAATCTCTGCCAGTAGCAATTCCCAGCTTTACAGCAAGGTGTTGCAGAATCATGGCAAAAAAATTAGAAAGCAATATCACAAACAACAAGTTATACCCAAATTTAGCCCCTCCGGCAATATCAGTAGCCCAGTTGCCCGGGTCCATATACCCTACAGCCACCATCAACCCGGGACCGGTAAATGCCCATAACTTCTTCCAGAAACTTTCGCCTTTGGGTACTGCTACCGTGCAAAAAGCCTCGGGTAATGAAGGGTCATTTACATCTTGTCGCCATCCTTTTCTCAATAAAAACATAGTGCTGCTTTTTTTAAAAACTCATTATCAGATTTTTACTTTCTATACCATAACATACAAATCTAAAACACAGTTTCTATATATCAAAACATTTTTTTAGACTAACCTAAAAAAAATTCTAAACCCGCCTAAAATATGTATATTTGTAGAAAAATTTGCAGTTTTACGGGAAAAGTAAAAAGTGGCATAGTATAATAAAGTAGTCTTTTGAAGTATTTTATATCTTTGTTCTTTCTCCTTTTGTTAAATACGTTGAAAGTATCAACCTGATTTTCTAAGTATTTTCAAAAGATAACAGTTATAATATGGGTTCTTTTACAGAAGAAAACTATCTTAAGATTATCTATAAACTTTCGCGTAATGAACCCGAAGGTGTAACTACCAATGCTATTGCTGAGGTTACCCAAACCAAGCCATCGTCTGTGTCGGATATGCTGAAAAAATTATCTGATAAATCTTTGATTGATTACAAAAAATATCAGGGTGTAAAACTGACAGAAGAAGGAGAAAGAATTGCCCTCAGGGTTATCAGAAGTCATCGGCTCTGGGAAGTTTTTCTGGCAGAAAAACTGGAATTTCACTGGGATGAAGTACATGAAATTGCCGAGGAACTCGAACATATCGACCATCCACTACTCATTAATCGTCTTGATCGGTTTCTGAATTTTCCGGAATACGACCCTCATGGCGACCCTATCCCAAAAGAAGATGGCAAGATTATTCAGACAGAAGCCATTCCTTTGGCAGAAATGCCTGTAAATCAGAAAGTGCTGATAGCAGGTTTAAAGGAATCTTCCAATGCTTTCTTGCAATATCTTGACAAACTTGGGTTGAAAATCGGAACTTCCTGCCATATAGCAGAAATCATTCCTTTTGATGGCTCTGTAGAAATAAAACTTACTTCCCGCAAAAAAATCATTCTCTCCAAAGAAGCAGCCCGGAATATCCTTGTCAGTTGTGAAGTAGAAAATTGAAAAGGGAGCAACAAGAAGTAATATCTTAACGTGAATTCGGGATAAAAGGAGCAGCGTAGGGATGCAACGGAAGTGTGACCTAACCCGAAATCATTGAGAGAATGATAAGAGAACTAAAGGTTTAGGGTTAGTTTTTGCCGTGGCTGCCTTTTTTTGCTTACTTTTTTGGGCATACAAAAAAGTAAGAAGGTCTTTGAATGAAATAAAGCTGGAAATTAGCTAAATATAAATCTGTTGAGTTTTGATAAACAACAATTTAAGAATAAATCTAATCCCGAATTCACGTTATTTTAGTTTTTTCTCCCTGTCCTTTTTTACTTCACCATATCTGTAGCAATTTTTGCAGAGGATAAAGCCAGCGGAATGCCACCACCCGGATGTACACTACCCCCTACAAAGTACAAGTTTTTGACTTCACTGGAAAAGTTGGCGTGACGCAAAAAAGCTGCGTACCGGTTATTAGAACTATTGCCATACAAAGCTCCCTGCCATGAACCTGTTTTACTTTCTATGCTTCTGGGGTCTAAAACATCTTCCGTCTCAATCAGGAGCTCTATATCTGTCTTCAAAATACGGCTCAGTTTAGAAATAATGTTTTTTCTGGCTGCTGCTATCAGTTCATCCCAGTTTTGACCGTCATTATTGGGTACGTTTATCATCGTAAACCAGTTTTCACACCCTGCCGGAGCATCATCGGGCTTGTATTTGCTGGTAATGTTAATATAGACTGTAGGGTCGTCAGAAATAGTTTTTTCCTGAAAAATGCAGGCAAACTCTTTTTTATAATCCTGAGAAAAGAAAATATTATGTAAATCCAGTTCGGGAAAAGACTTGCGAATGCCCCAGTAAAAAATAAGAGCAGAACTTGATTTAGGCTGAACCAACAGTTTTTCCGGGGCTGGCTGGCTTTTCAGCAGTTTGCGATAAGTATTTACAATATCCATATTACTCACCACTATATCTGCCGGAATATTTGTAAAATGACTATGAAGCGTATGAGGCATAAAAGTCAGGTTTTTGTTGGCTACCCTTACCCCTTTCACCATTTGATTTTCTACTATAATTTCTTCAACAGGTAAATTATAATAAAACCTCACTCCCATTTCTTTGGCGAGTTTTACCAGACTGAGTGTAATATCATACATGCCTCTTTCCGGGAAAAAAGCCCCAATATTATATTCCAGATGTGGAATAATGTTGAGCGTAGCCGGAGTCTGGTAAGGGTCAGAGCCATTGTAAGTAGCATATCTGTTAAAAAGCTGAACCAATTTTGTATGTTTGAATATTTGTTCATTGGCTTGGTTCATTGTCCTGAAAACTTCCAGTTTCCCAAAATTGAGATAACCTTTAAAAGCATCTGCATTAAACCATGTACGAATTTTATGCAAACTTCTTTTCAGGAAAAGCCTTTCGGTAATATCATATTTTTCAGCACTTTGCTGTAAGAAGTTGAGTACTGTGGCAGGGTTTTCTCCAAGCTTTTCTGCTATCTCCTGAGCAAATTCTTCTTTGTCAGCCCAGGCAGTAATCCTTGTGCCATCTTCCCAGAAATAATGACAGACTGTATTGAGCTTGATATATTTGAAATGCTCTTCTGTTTTTTTTCCGGCTGACAGAAATAATTCTTCCACTAATGCAGGCAATGTAAAAAGTGAAGGTCCGGCATCAAAGCGATAGCCATCCTGACTAAACTCAGAAAGTTTACCACCCGGATAGACATTGGCTTCAAATACACTTACCTCATAGCCTTTTGTACTCAATCGTATGGCAGAGGCGATGCCAGCGATGCCGGCACCAACAATAATAGCTTTTCTTTTCAAAACTTGTAAAATGGAATTTGTATCAATTTAAAACTAAAATAATGTGAACTCGGGATTAGATTTATTCTTAAGTTGTTACATCAAAAGCTTAACAGATTTATATTTAGCTAATTCTTGGCGTTATTTCACTTAGAGACCTTCTTACTTTTTTGTATGCCCAAAAAAGTAAGCAAAAAAAGGCAGCCACGGCAAAAACTAACCCTAAACCTTTAGTTCTCTTATCATTCTCTCAATGATTTCGGGTTAGGTCACACTTCCGTTGCATCCCTACGCTGCTTTTATCCCGAATTCACGTTAAGATATGTAAAAAAACTGCCTGCACTGTATAAAACAGCTTAAACTTCATGTCATTCCAAGCGTTGTAAGTAGGCATGGTAAGCGAAATTCCTACATACATTTCAGGATTTATATTTTTGTAATTTGTTTATAACTGCCCAAACATGCTCAAAGTTTTAGATTCATGGCTTTACTTAAAAAACGTGAACTTGGGATTACAAATCATTTGTACAATATTGATTATCATGTATTTTAGTTATAAGAATCAACTTGCCAATAAGAAATATGCTTCTTACTTTTTTGATTGCCCAAAAAAGTAAGCAAAAAAGGGCAGCCACAGCAAAAACTAACCCTGATTTTCTAGGTCTCTTATCTTTTTTGTAAGGATTTCGGGTTAGTTCACGCTGCTGTTGCATCCCCACCCGCTTTTTTTATTTTTATAATCCCAAGTTCACGTTAAAAAGTAAAACTGGTTAAAAAATTCACTTCTTTCCAACTTCCTTCTCTAAAAGATTTCTCAAATTAATGGAGTATGCTTACTTTTGCCACCCAAAAAAGTTTATAACTCTTTTATTTTATGCTTAGAACATACACCTGCGGAGAATTGAGAATTTCAGACATTGGCAAAACGGTAACACTTACCGGCTGGGTGCAACGCTCACGTGACAAGGGGCACATGCTCTGGCTTGACCTCCGTGACCGTTATGGCATTACACAACTTATTTTTGAAGAAGGAAAAACTGATAATACATTTATAGAACTGGGTCGTAGTGTGGGGCGTGAATTTGTGGTGCAGGCTGTGGGTGAAGTGATTGAACGGGTTTCTAAAAACCCTAATATGCCAACCGGCGATATTGAAATCAAAGTGACAGACTTTAAAGTACTGAATACTGCCAAACTACCTCCCTTTCTGATTGAAGACGACACCGATGGTGGAGACGACCTGCGGATGAAATACCGTTATTTAGACCTTCGTCGGAATGTGGTACGTGAAAGTTTGCAGCTCCGCCACAAAATGGCTCAGCAAACCCGTACTTACCTCGACAGTCTGAACTTTATAGAAGTAGAAACACCTGTTTTGATAAAATCTACCCCCGAAGGAGCAAGGGACTTTGTAGTGCCAAGTCGTATGAATCCGGGTGAGTTTTATGCCTTGCCTCAGTCACCACAGACTTTTAAGCAATTGCTGATGGTTTCAGGTTTTGACCGGTATTACCAGATTGTAAAATGTTTCCGGGACGAAGATTTGCGGGCTGACCGCCAGCCGGAGTTTACGCAAATTGACTGTGAAATGTCTTTTATTACACAGGAAGACATTTTGCAAACGTTTGAAGGCTTGGTTAGGCATCTTTTCAGAAACGTAAAAGGCATGGAAATTGGCGAAGTTCCCCGCATGACCTACGAACATGCCATGAAATTTTATGGCTCTGACAAGCCGGATATTCGTTTCGGGATGGAGTTTTGCCCCCTAACCCCCGAAGGGGGAACCAATGAACCGGACTTGGTTCGTGGGCGTGGGTTTCAAGTGTTTGACGATGCAGAACTGGTAGTTGGGATTTGTGCCAAAGGTTGTTCGGAATATACCCGCAAGCAATTGGATGAACTGACGGACTTTGTAAAACGTCCTCAAATCGGTGCAAAAGGCTTGGTTTACGTAAAATATAACCTTGACGGAACGCTGAAATCATCGGTAGATAAGTTTTACTCAGAAGCTGATTTGAAAACATGGGCTGAAAAATTCGGGGCTGAAAAAGGAGATTTGATACTGATTCTTTCGGGACAGACCGATAAAGTTCGCAAGCAACTCAGCGAATTGCGTTTGGAAATGGGAAATCGCCTGGGCTTACGCAAAAAAGAGGTATTTTCAGTACATTGGGTACTTGATTTTCCTTTGCTGGAGTATAGTGAAGAAGAAGGACGCTATTTTGCCATGCACCATCCGTTTACTTCTCCTAAGCCGGAAGATATTCCATTATTGGCAACTAACCCCGGAGCAGTTCGGGCAAATGCGTATGACATGGTAATTAATGGCGTGGAAGTGGGTGGTGGCTCTATCCGTATATTCCAGAGAGAGTTACAGGAAAGAATGTTTGAAATATTAGGCTTTACGCCGGAAGAAGCCCGTTACCAGTTCGGCTTTTTATTGGATGCATTTGAATACGGAGCTCCTCCACATGGAGGCATTGCTTTCGGTTTTGACCGGTTGTGTTCGTTGTTTGGCGGTGCAGATTCTATCCGTGATTTCATCGCCTTTCCGAAAAACAATGCCGGACGTGACGTCATGATAGATTCCCCTTCCGAAATCTCCCAAAAACAACTGGATGAGTTGAGTATTGGGGTGAAGAAGATTGAGAAAGTGTAGAAAACATAAAGAGGTGTCTATAGGAATATATAGCCACCTCTTATAATATACAATCCACATTTTATTAATCCTTTTTATCTGCTTCTTTCTTTTCAGTTTCTTTTTTTTCTGTATTGCCCGTAAAAGGATTTTTATCAAATCTTAGTCCAATTGTAAAATAAATTTCAGGTCCCCATTTTTTAGAATGAAGTTGGTCAAATGAAAGGCTTGACCGTAATACATCTCCTTCTTTATATTCTCCTTTTAAAACGTTTTTTTGTGTAAACATTATTCCAGTTCCAAGTGCCAAATTATACCCAAAAATTACAGAAAATCCTGTACCTGCAGAAAAAGTACTAAAATTGGTGGCAGCAATCCCTGAAACCCCCATTTTCCAAGTTTTTTCTTTTATTGTGAGTGGGTAAGTAAACATGATTGTCGGGCTAAGGTTTTCCCAAAATTTAGATTGGTCGGTGTTCATCTTAGCAACATAAAAAGAATCTGTTCTTGCAAACTGCTTTGAAAAATATTGATCATATTTTGAGATAAGATTGGGTTGGTAGGTAAACCCATAATGAATAAGCCACTTGTCATTCTCTGGACAATCGGTGGTGAGTATTATTTCCCATGTTTTTTCTGGTTGTGTATCTTCTTTTTTTCCTTTTCTCTGAATCTTTATAAATACTTCTTGGCAATCCTTTAATTCACTTATTATGTGATATTTAGATAATTCTTCTGATTCAATTTTTTTCAGTCTTTCATTTGCATCTTCCTTACACAATTTTGGCAATATATCTATACTTTTTTTTAATTTATCAATAGCTACTTTCAGATCATATTCAGAATCAAAATTACCTCTTCTTAACTCGGATAGTTGATCTTTTATTTTATCACCATCCTTACACACATTAGTATCATCAAGTGATTCTGATTTATTACTATTCGTAGTTGAGTTTGGAGCTAAACGAAAAGCTTGGGGTAAGTTTGTCTTATTTTTAATAACTGTGGAAATCTCATACACTTTTTTAGGTATGCAATTAGATAATATTAATTTAGTTGCTCCATTATTTATTCTATTTGGTATTGTAGGTTTATCAGAAGATAAGTCAACAATAATTTCTTGAGCAAAAACAACTGTAGTAATAAGAACAAAGAGTAATATCGCAAATATTTTCATAATAAGAGAGCTGTTAAATTTGAGAAATTTAGATATTTATATTGTCTATTTAATAAATTTCCTTTATTTACTTCTATTATTGGCATTTCTTGAATTATTTCATTAACATAGTCATAAAATAACTTTTCCTTAATTTTATTAGTACAATACTTTAACTTTAGAATACCCAAAATTCCAGATAGAATTGCACAAGAAATAGATGTACCAGATTTCGTATTAAACTTAAATTGTGAAAAATAATCTTCATTATAAATAGCAAAGCATGGTGCTAAAACCTTAACACTAGACCAAATATCCGCATCATTCTCATATACAAAATTGTCATTTTCAACTCGATATCCACTAACAGAAAAAATATCACTAAGTGCTGCAGGGTAATTTTTTATGGAATCATCAGAACTTCTATTATTACCAGTTGATGCTACTATAATTATGTTTTTTTCTCTAAGTTTATTTATGAGTTTATTTAATTTATCATCTCTTTCAAATAAATTTTTCATAACCGTATCATTCAATTCAGTACTCATACTTATATTAATAACATCTACTTCTTCTTTATAAAATATATTTAATGCATTAATTAAATCATCTTTATCTATTATTGCAGTATTTTCTCTATCTAGACAACAATAAGAATATATTAGAGCATTTGGTAGAAATCCCACATATCCTTTCTCAATATTACTACCTCCTATAATTGTAGCCATATAAGTTCCATGAAAATCAATCACTTCATTATCATTATGGTTTAGTTGAATGACTCTTTCTTCCTCAAACAGAGATGGATATTTTTTCTTATATACCCCACTATCATAAATACCAATTTTTATTTTTTTGCCTTTAGTGAAAGACCATAAAAATGGAAAATCAATAAACTTACTTAATAGATTACCATCTAAATTATATGAGAAACCGCGAGAACTATATCTTTTATTATTTTTATCAACCAGCCATATATTATTCCCCTCAATCTCTTCACCAAACTCAATTCTTACTACATCTATTACCATACCTACCTCAAGAGGTTGTAATTTTCGTGAAGAAGTATTAGCCTCTAGTCGGGTATTTACTCTTCGGATTACAGTTGCTTTCATAATTTTATCCAACAGGTTCTTCTGTTGGGTCTTTTTTAGTATTTTTATTTTCTGGAGTTCCTGATTTAGGTCCGGTTTGCCTGATAGTCATTATCTTACCTAATAAATCAAACCAAAAAGGAGCACCTAATGAGATAGCAATACCAGTAAGAAAATAACCTAAAATAGTTTCCCAAAATTTCGCATGCAAGCGATCGCACTTGTTTTCTCCTCCTATAATTGACGAAGATGTTTTTAGATTTTTATTAACTTCGTCTAACTTCCCACTAACTAATTTTAATAATGCAGAATCCTTTTTACCTTCTCCATTATAGTTTGTATTATTAAGTTGGGCAGCTATCTCAATCATCCTCTCTCTAGCTGTTACATTGTTATCTTTTGCTAATTCTTGTGCTATATAGATTGAGTCAATATCAAATGTAAAAGCTATAATAAAACCAATAATAAATAATATTCCTCTCGTTTGTCTTATATACCAGCCATCGGCTCTTTCCATTGTTTCATTATACCATTCTATCAGTTTTTTCTTAAACCAATCAATATCCTGATGAGAATCAAAAAGTAATTGTTTAAGTTGGTAAAGTGTTGAAGGATGTATATTAATTTGGCGATTATTATTATATAGCAATTCCTTTTTCAAATCCACTTCTAATTCCTTTTTATCCAAAGGAGAATTTATACCGAAAAATGAGAAAAAATTTATTCTTAAAGATGCAAAAGAGAGGTTATTAAATTTTATGAGATTGTAGTTTTTTTTTGAATACCAAGATGGCAAATCCAATAGTCCTTCTTCATCTTTTTTTTCTAATTTCAAGGTTTGTTTAATTAATTCTATTTGATTTTCAGTGCCTTTAAAATTATCTCCTCTCAATATTTGAATAGTTGTATTTGCAAACATTTCAGGAGAGATATAAGCAGGCTTTCGATTCAAGTTATTCTGTCCCAAATTTTTTATATTAGGATGCGAATAGAAAAGTGCCGTTAAATGTCTGTCATCTAAGCTGTTCTGAAAAAAAAACTTCCATGCATCAGCAATACTTTTACAGATTCTACTTATACCATTTCCTACATCAAAACTGCTATCATCTAAAATTTTCGCAATTGCTTTTTGAGTTATTCTTGCTCTTAATCCTAAATATTTAGCTACTACTTCCATTAAAATAGAAGCCAACAAACTATACAAAAGATAAATCGCAATCAACCCAATGAAAACATCTATTGCTACATTATTGAACATCTTTTTTATTTTTAGACTTCCCAAATGTAGAAAACTTTCCCCGTCAAAATCAAGCGTATTTCTACGGTATTTAGTTACGTATTTATACGGTATTTTTCAGAGAAAAACTACGTATTTCTACGTTTTTAGACTTATTTCAAGAAGATTTTATACTTTATCATTGCTTCAAAACGAACCATTGCTATCTGAAGAGAAACTGATAGTACAAACAGAACGATTTTTTAACGAGAATGTAAAGGCAATTTTTGGAGAGAGGCTTATAAAACACAAGAACTCAGCCAAATGGCTGAGTTCTTGCAAGAAAATATCGGATAAAAATAAATTTATTTTGCAGGCGATTCTTTGATGTCTTTGATGAGAAAAAGATAGTTGCTCAATGTTCCTTCGGCTACTACGGTTTTACCTACAAAGGCAAGTAATTCGTCATTTTTAAAAGCATTTGCTCCAACTTTTCGCAAAACATAGCTTTTGCCCCGTGGGGTATTCAGATAAAAAGCAAGATGCTCGCTTTTAGAACCTTGCCCAAATGGTTTTTGAACTACTTCGCCTTCAAGTCTCATAATATTAACGACTGTGGTACAGTTTCCACTCCAAAATTTGCTCACCCCGCTCTTTCACCACCAGTACCTCAATATTACGTATTTTTTCTTTATTTTGTTCATCCCGTTTCAATTCTTTTTGATAAACCCTGTATTTAAGGTCATTGCTTTGATTGAAAGGCAATATTTTACTTAAATTTTTAGATTGTGCAGCATCTGTCTTCATACTTTCAATCTCAAAAATACTTTCTGTACTCTCTTCATCAAATCCTGCATGGGTCAATACCTGCCTGAGATTGCTTCGGTTTTTAGCAAAACTTTCACTACCATCAATTTTCTTAGCCGGATACACTACCTTCTTTATCCCCAGCCCTTTGGTTACCAGTTCAACCCGTCGGTTTTCGATGGTATTATTAAAGTTTTTGTTACCAATGTCTTCTACCAGTTGCACCGAAGGGTCACCCAATAAAACAAACTGAGCAATGGTTTTGAGTTCATGCGGGTCAATGTGTGGTCCACTGTTGGTCAAAAACTTCTGTCTTGCTTCCAGAAAAGCCCTGCCTGTCGATTGTCCATTGTGTACATTAATCATAAAATACTGACAAATCAAGTCAGCCAGCCCCTGCCCTTCTGAAGGTCCGTAGGCAATGGTAGTGCTTCCCATAAAAGCCATTGCATCGTTATAAAGATAAGAGCCGGCAATGCTGTCATTGCCTATCATGGCTGGGTCAAATAACTGCGAACCATAGCAACACTCGGCAGCAATCACCGTTCCATACGCAACGTTACCTTTCAGATTAGATGAATTCAAAGAAACCGGATAGTTTTTTCCTTTCTGTCCATAATAATTAGGGTCGAGCAGCGAGCCATGACAGTTATAAAAATGAGACAAGGGAGATAATACTTCTTTGGTATAGTTGCCATTGGCAGGCGGAGAAGCCAAAAGGCTGGTATCATTTCCAAAAATATTCTCAATAGATTCTTCAGTAGATTTTTGCCAAACCTGAGCAGTTATAGCAAAATACTTATCAGTATAATTGTTTTTAGGCAATGGTTTCCATTTGTTGATATTGTCAATCATCTTCTCTACAAAACTTATATCTCCGGCTATGCCAGGTACGTCCGGTATTCTGCCTACTACCCGAATCGGATCAATAAAAGAACTGCATTTTTTATTATAAGAAGTATTGCAGGCATAAGGCAAATCAGAGTCAATCGACACATCGTCATCTGCACCGGCAGCATATACTTCATTATCCAGTTTCTGAAACGGAAATACATCTCCTGCTCCAAAAATGACCATATAAGCCGGAAAATGTTTATTATAAAGTTCATCAAATACCTTTTTACAATTTCTCTCACTGGTTCGAGTGATGCGTGTAAACTGAAACTGCTGGGCAGAGGCAGCATCATCTACATAAATAATTTTTGTATCAAGTAATTTCGGCTTATCTGCACTTGCCAGACCATTCAGTATTTTTTCAATTTCAGCAAATCTTTCTTTGTATTTTTTCTTAAGATTTGCTTTAGAGGTGATAATAAATTTAAGAGCCATAACTTTGTTAGTGTTTAAAAATAAAAAATTGCAAAAGAGGTGAAAAATATGTAATTTTTAAATTTAAAGTGAGCTTGGGAGTGGACAAGTTTGTAAATTAGTCTATATCCTACATTTAATGATTTTATTCTTAACAGGTTTTTAGCTTTCTCTTATTCCAAGACCTTCTTACTTTTTTGTATGCCCAAAAAAGTAAGCAAAGAAAGGCAGCCACAGCAAAAACTAACCCTGACACTCCTAATTCTCTTAATATTCTCTCAATGATTTCGGGTTAGTTCACACTGCTGTTGCATCCCTACACTACTTTTTGATTATTATAACCGAACTCACGTTAAGTTTCAGAGAATAATACCTTTTAGTTTAAAATCTAATATTGGTTCTTTGAGCGTAATTTTTGCGAGTGCCGGAGAGCGTTTTATTTCCAGTCTGCTGTAAACTATTTCTTTTTTTTCTTCTTTCTGGTAAGGCAAATTTACTCCGTTAAGCATGAATGTAAGTCCGGTTTCCTGTTGAATAAAATCCAGGGTAACCTGATAGACTGCATCATACTTATAATCCATAAAATGATTTTCGGCTGCTTTTTTCAAAGAAAGGCTTTTTATTTCAGATTTATCAAAAGTAACTGTCTTCTCTTTTAAGAGCAGTTGCTTATGACTCATCATAAAACCCACTGCATTCATACCTTTGGCATTAGCATAATAAATTACTTTCCAGAAAGCTGAAGGTATTTTGATGTATTGTCCATTAATTTTTTCGATATACCAGGGGTCTTTTTCAGAAAGCACCGGACCTGTAAACACACTTACTTTCAGTCCATATTGTACTGTTTCATTTTTGAGGATGTATTGTTCCAGACTTCGCCACAAGCCGGAGTTGAGTCGTTCGTGCTGTGGTACACAATTGGTAAAAAAGAAAGTATCAGCACCTGCCTGTTTAATTTCCTGCTCAGTATCTCCCCACAATACTTCCTGAAATGAGGTAAGATGCCCCTGTTCAAAATCATTGGGTCGTAAGCCATTGGCTACAATTGCATTGTAAAGTTCATTTCCTAACTGGTAAGAATCAGCCAGTTGCTTTGTATCTTTTTTAAAAGACCCTTTACGCACTATGGCTTTCCACTTATTACCATCGATATTACTTGCCGAATAAAAAGCAAACTTTCTGGTTTTGTGCATTTTAAGACTATGGTGGGTATAGTCAAACACATTGGTTTGACCATCTATACTTAATGCTATTTCAGGCTGAAGAATATCAGCAATGACAGGAAATGAAATGATTTTTCCTCCAATAAAGTCAGGTTTGTAAGGCATAGAGGCTGATTTTTATAGTTAGTATTTTCACATAAACTCAAGATTATATTTTCGTATACAAGTTGATAAATATTAACTATGTAAAGATTCTATTTTCAACTAACTAAGAATTTTTATTCATTCAAATATCTTTTTACTTTTTTGATTGCCTAAAAGAGCAAGCATAAAAGGCTGTCAAGCAAAAGTGATAGCTTTTAAGTCAACCTTGAGAAATGACGAGCAAAACCTAAACCTTTAGTTCTCTTATCAGATATCAACGACTTCTGGTTAATTCACTTTATTGTACATCCCCTACTCAATTTCTTTATCACTTGCTAATTCCTAACTTACGTTAAATGATAATATCCTTCCAATTTAAATTTGATATTTCTTCTAAGGAAGAAAAATAATTTTCATTTCCATACAAAGCTTCTATTTCAAATAAACCCAATCCGTTTGAGTTAACCTTAATGGTATTTGTACCAAAAATTCCACAAAGTTTTTCAATTTGAATGTCAGTCTCTGGATTAACTAAGATAAATTCTTTTCCAGATTTGATTATTGTTGCTTTTTTAGCTTTTATCATTGGTTTATTTTAATTCAGTATAACTAAAAACGACACTACAATTTACTACTTTTTTTTCTTAAAATCTACTATTTTTCAAAATAGTTACATAAAATAAAACACTGATTATCAATTATTTAAACCCTTTTCAGTAATTTAATAAAAAATTCAAATCATTATCAGTAAAAGAGGCTTTACCTGTTTTTTTTCTCATTCAAACATGAAAAAGTAGTTGAACCAAGGTTGATATCAATACTATCGTAGTTTTCCAGAATGTAAACGTAAGAGATTGAGGAAAAGATTTGTGTTTTTCATCAACAGAAAACTTATATTTTGATTACAAATTGAACTTATCCTTTATTTTTTTATAACTTTCCCGGAAAAATCAGAAATACAATATGTCTCCTTTTTTAGCTGAATATCTCGGAACACTTCTTCTTATTTTACTTGGTGACGGTGTAGTGGCAGCCGTTTTACTCAAAAAGTCCAAAGCAGAAAATGCGGGCTGGTTTGTTATTTGCTCCGGTTGGGCACTGGCAGTTACTTTTGGTATTTATTTAGCTGGCAAGTACAGTGGTGCTCATCTCAATCCGGCAGTTACACTGTCACTGGCGGTCATTGGCAAGTTTGAGTGGGTTAAAGTACCTTCTTACTTGCTGGCACAATTGCTTGGGGCGTTTAGTGGTGCTGTGCTGGTTTGGCTGCATTACCTGCCTCACTGGAAACTTACCGAAGACCCGGAAGCCAAACTGGCTGTATTTTGTACCGGACCTGCCATCAGAAATACTTTTTCTAACTTGTTCAGTGAGTTTCTGGCAACATTTATATTCATCTTCGGTGTGCTTATCATTGGTGAAAATAAATATGCCGAAGGGCTCAATCCGATAGTATTGGGCTTGCTGATTGTAAGTATAGGACACTCATTAGGTGGTACAACAGGCTGGGCAATTAATCCGGTACGTGATTTTGGTCCACGGCTGGCTCATTTTCTGCTTCCTATTGCCGGAAAAGGATCCTCTGACTGGGCATATTCCTGGATTCCGGTAGTAGGTCCTTTGCTGGGTGGTATGGCAGCAGCATTGCTTCATCAGGCTCTTTTTTAATATAGACAACCCTTTCTTCTTAAAATATCATTTACGATTTAGTGAAGTATTATACTTATGAAAAAATATATTTTGTCAATTGACCAGGGAACAACCAGTAGCCGGGCTATGGTTTTTGATAAATCAGGCAACTCAGTAGCTGTTGCCCAGCAAGAATTTACACAAATTTATCCGCAACCTGGCTGGGTAGAGCATAATGCTCTCGAAATTTGGGATTCCGTGAAAAATGTAATTAAGGAAGTTTTAATGAAAATCCCTGCTTCAGAAATTGCAGCTATTGGTATTACCAATCAACGTGAAACTACTGTAGTCTGGAATAAACATACAGGGCAACCAATTCATAATGCAATCGTCTGGCAATCCCGCCAAACAGCCCCGATTTGTGAAGATCTAAAAAGTAAAGGTCTTGACCCAATGGTAAGAAAAAAAACGGGCTTGCTGATAGATGCCTATTTCTCGGGAACCAAAGTCAAATGGTTGCTTGAAAATGTAGCCGGAGCAAAAGAAGCAGCAGCAAAAGGCAATCTGCTTTTTGGAACAATAGACACCTGGCTTATCTGGAATCTTACCCATGAAAAAGCCCATGTTACCGATTTTACCAATGCATCACGCACCATGCTCTACAATATTCATTCTCTGGAATGGGACAAAGAGCTATTGGCTGCCCTCGAAATACCCGAAAATATTTTACCTGAAGTAAAAAACAGTTCAGAAATTTATGGGTATGGCATATCGGAATTGTTTAGCAATCAAACCATTCCGGTTTCCGGAACAGCAGGTGATCAACAGGCAGCTTTGTTCGGGCAAGCTTGTTTTGAAGCAGGAATGGCAAAAAATACGTATGGTACCGGTTGCTTTTTATTGATGAATACAGGTAAAGAAGCGGTTTCATCTAAAAATGGCTTGCTGACTACGATAGCCTGGGGCTTAAACGGACAAATCGAATACGCTCTGGAAGGCAGTATTTTTGTAACAGGGTCGGCGGTGCAATGGTTACGTGATGAACTCGAATTTATCACTACAGCTTCTGAAAGTGAAAAATGGGCAACCAGTGTTAGTTCATCAGAAGGTGTATTTGTAGTACCTGCATTTGTGGGTTTGGGAACACCCTACTGGGATACTGATGTGCGGGGAGCAGCCTTTGGAATGACGCGTGGCACCAAGAAAGCTCACCTTATACGAGCTACACTGGAGGCAATTGGTTTTCTGACAAAAGCAGTTTTTGAAGTCATGGAAAGTGACTCTGGTATTGGGCTTAGTGCTTTACGTGTAGATGGTGGGGCAGTAAAAAATAACTTTCTTATGCAGTTTCAAAGTGATGTCTTAGGCGTAAAAGTGGACAGACCTGTGATGCAGGAGACCACAGCTCTTGGGGCAGCCTATCTTGCCGGACTGGCTGTAGGTTTCTGGAAAGACAAGCAGGAAATCACTGACAACTGGCAGATTGATAAAACCTTTGCTCCGAAAATGCCTGAAGAAGAAATTAAAAAGATGTATAAAGGCTGGCAAAAAGCTGTAGAAGCTGCAAGGGCTTTTAAAATATAGACTTGGAGAAGAGAATTTATGATAAGTTGTGGGTAATAAGTCCCTCTTTTTGTTTCCCTTTTTACCATAATAGTATTACTTTTATAAGCTCAAAATTTGGATTATGGAAAAAGTAGTAATTATCAAATACAATGCAGGCAATACGCAATCAGTAATTTATGCTTTGGAAAGAATTGGCATACAGCCTGTTCTGACAGACGAGCCTGAAGAAATTTTGTCGGCAGACCGGGTCATTTTTCCGGGTGTGGGTGAAGCAAGCAGTGCTATGAATTACCTTAAAGCCCGAAATTTAGACAAACTGATAACCTCACTCAAACAACCAGTTCTGGGAACCTGCATTGGTATGCAGTTGCTGTGTCGGCATTCTGAAGAAAATAATACGACTTGCATGGGAGTGTTTGACGTGGATATTAAAAAGTTTGATGCAGCTAAAGGGAAAGTGCCTCACATGGGCTGGAATAATCTGTACGAAACACAAACTGATCTTCTTAAAAATCTTCCGGAGTCGGCTTATGTTTATTTTGTACATAGTTTTTATGCTCCTGTTTGTGAATATACCATCGCCAAAACTGATTATATTCAGCCATTCAGTGCTGCATTGCAAAAAGATAACTTTTATGCATTACAGTTTCACACAGAAATCAGTGGAGAAGTGGGAAGCAAAATTCTAGAAAATTTTATGAAGGTTGAAGTAGGTTCTTTAGTACTCAAATAAGATGTTACAAACTGATAATACTTTACAAAAAATTAAAATTATAGAATGCCCTCGTGATGCCATGCAGGGCATTCATGATTTTATACCGACTGAGATAAAAATCAAATATATTAATCAACTCTTAAAAGTTGGTTTTGATACATTGGATTTTGGAAGTTTTGTTTCGCCAAAAGCCATTCCCCAAATGCAGGACACGGCTCAAGTGCTTCAAAATTTGGATTTATCTGCTACTTCGACCAAACTGCTTGCCATCGTTGCGAACCTGAGAGGTGCTACGCAGGCTGCCAGTTATCCTGAAATTACTTATTTGGGATTTCCATTGTCTGTATCCGAAACTTTTCAACAACGAAACACTAACAAGTCTGTTGCTGAAGCCTTAATAGAGCTCCAGCAAATTCAGGAAATATGTATTAAATCTAATAAAACACTGGTAGTATATATCTCTATGGGCTTTGGCAACCCTTATCACGACCCATACACTCCAGAGTTGGTAGCTGAATTTGTTCAAAAGCTTGCTGAAATGAAAGTCAGTGTTATCTCATTTGCAGATACGGTAGGAATAGCTTTGCCACTGGAAATAAAAAATCTGTTTGAAAAAATAGTACCTGATTTTCCAGAAATTGAATTTGGTGTACATCTGCATTCTAACCCTGCCAATGTACTACCAAAACTGGAGGCAGCTTTTGAGGCAGGTTGTCGCAGGTATGATGGAGCTATCAAAGGTTATGGAGGTTGTCCGATGGCTACTGATACTCTTACAGGTAATATGCCTACCGAACTAATTATTGATTTTTTTCACCAAAAAGGCTACATACTTTCTCTAAACTCCCAAAGTTTTACAGCTTCTTTAAAACTCGCTGAAGAAGTATTCTGATTTCTTCTTAAATCAGGAGTTTTGGTTATTTTTGTAAAGTTTTACAGAGCTTTTTTATGAAAAGATATTTATTAATCAGTTTATTATTTAGTTTATTTTCCTTCGGAAGTTTTGCCCAAAAATACAGTCAACCTCACACTGTCAAAGAGTTACAACAAATCCTTCACTATTCCCCACAAAGTAAACCACTTATCTCGGCTCATCGTGGTGGTCCTGTCACAGGTTTTCCTGAAAATTGTATAGAAACTTTTGAAAATACTCTTCGGTATGTTCCAGTTTTAATTGAATGTGATGTACAACTTACCAAAGACAGCAATCTTGTAATGATGCACGATAATTCACTGGATAGAACCAGTAATGGAACCGGAAAAATTATCGAAAAATCATTAAAAGAACTGAATGGTATAAAACTAAAAGACAATGAAGGAAAGCAAACTGATTTCTCAATGCCTATTTTTGATGAAGTCTTAAAATGGGCAAAAAACAAAGCCATTCTTACCGTAGATATAAAACGTGACATCCCGCCTGAGCTTGTTGTTAAACATATACAACAACATAAAGCACAGCCTTATGCCATTGTTATCACCTATAGCCTGGAAACAGCCAAAAAATACTATCAACTTGATAATACTCTTTGTTTTTCAGTAACCCTCCGCAATATGTCAGACATTGAACGCTTTGACAATTCTGGCATTCCGGCTAGTCAGGTTTTTGCATTTGTAGGAGTATCTGAAGCAGATAAAAGTATTTATGAAGCTCTACATAAACGGGGAATCAAGTGTATGGTAGGTACTATGGGTAATTTAGATAAAAAGCATCAAGCCCGACAGAGCAATGTATATGCTGCTATAGTTGAAAATGGTGCAGATATGCTCTCAACTGATTTTGCACAAGAATGTTATAAAGCTTTAACAGAACTAAAATAACTTTTAAAATTTTTAAACCTTTTGGTATGATAGGAATTATAATGGGTAGCGAATCAGATATGAAAGTTATGTCGGCTGCCGGAGACGTATTAAAAGAACTTGGTATAGCATACGATTATCAAATTGTTTCAGCTCACCGTACACCAGAATTAATGGTAGATTATGCAAAAAATGCCCGTCAGAATGGCATACAGGTAATTATCGCCGGAGCTGGCGGAGCAGCCCACCTGCCGGGTATGGTAGCTTCACTCACAACTTTGCCAGTGATAGGTGTACCCGTTAAATCATCAAACTCTATTGACGGCTGGGACTCTGTACTATCAATACTGCAAATGCCCGGTGGAGTTCCGGTAGCCACTGTAGCTCTTGACGGAGCTAAAAACGCTGGCATTCTCGCAGCTCAGATTTTAGGGGTAAGTGACGAAAAAGTAGCAGTAAGACTGGCAGCATATAAAGAAGAACTCAAACAAAAAGTAGCAGATATGAATCGTTCTATTAAAGGATATAGTAAAATAGGATTTTAAAAAGTTATTACGTTTCAATTTATATTTTACAACTATGTTCAGAAATACCTGTAAGCTTTTAGTACTTGGTTTATTACTTTTTTCATGCAAAGTAGCATATCATCCTGCTATTACTGCTAATCGCTCTCTTCAGGTAGATTCTACCATTAGTTCTAATCCTCAAACTGAAGCAATGCTGGCTCCCTACAAAAATCAGTTAGATGGACAGATGAACAGAGTTATTGGTAAGGCTCCTCGTAATATTACTAAAAGCGATGGGGAAGAGTCTGCATTAGGGAATATGGTGGCTGACTTACAACTGATAAAAGCGGCAGAGTTAACTGGTAAAACGATAGATTTGAGTGTGGTAGGTGGAGGAGGTTTACGGGTACCCATGTTGAGTCAGGGAGATATTACGGTTGGTGATATTTTCGAACTTATGCCTTTTGACAATGAATTGTGGGTACTTACACTCAAAGGAGAAACTGTAGCAAAGCTTTTTAAGTACATGGGAAATCGGAAAGGTTTATCGGTTGCCAATACACAAGTAACTTTTAAAAATAAAGAGCCGGAAGCCATTTTGATAGCAGGAAAGCCTTTTGAGCTATCTAAAACTTATACACTTGCCATCAGTGATTATATGGCTACTGGTGGCGATGGCATGTTTTTTCTCTCTGAAGCAACTGATATTATTAAAACCAACAAAAAGCTACGGGATGTGATTATAAGCTACATTGAAGACCAAACTAAATCTGGAAAATTGATTGAAGCACAGATAGAGGGCAGGGTTTTTATAAAGTAGCTGGCTAAAAAATAAAAAAGGGCTGCAATTATCAATTGCAGCCCTTTTTTATAGGTACTTATTTTATAATTTATCTGTTATTTTTTCTACCTGTTCAGCTACCTCTCTGTGGTGAATAAGGGTAGGTAAAGTTTTGGCAGCGAATGTTTTAAGTTCAGAGTCATTGCCTTTGTCTGCAATTTTCTGAAATTTATCAACATCTTCCTTGTGGTCATCAAGCATTACATTCATATATTTTTTGTCAAAATCCTTGCCTGTTTTTTCGGCTACTTCATTTACCACTTTCTGGTGTTTATCCATTAAAGCAACAGGTAAAACGATATGTTTTTCCATAGCGATTTTTTCAAGCTCCTTATTTGCTTTAGTATGATCATCTATCATCATCTGAGCAAATTCTCTCACTTTAGGTGTGACAGCCTTCTCCAAAGCTATTTTAGCAAGTTGTACTTCCATCATACCTGCACTTGCCAGTGCAGCAATATCTTCTGCATCTTCTTTTTGAGCATGTGCAGCAGAATCAGTAGGTGCTGTTGCTTCAATATTAGCATCATTTTGAGCTTCGGTAGTTTCTTTGGTATCTTTCCTGTTAGGTGAAGGATCACAACTTGAAAGTCCAATAACTGTAAAAAAGGATAAGATTAAGATTGCATTAATTCTCATAGTCTTTGAATTTGATTAAGTTTTGATTTGACTATTACAATAAAAAAAATATACCATCCCCTTTTACAGCCATTATTATCACATTTTACATAAAACAGAGACAAAAGTGTGGTCTTAATTACCCACTTCCACTTAAAATTTGAAGTTACAGCTTGAAATTGGTGTTTCTCACACAGTTTTCAGATAATAACTGTATCAAGATGATGCGAAAGAGAAGATTATATGGGGTATATGAAAAAAGATTTGCCGGTATCAAAAATTGTCTAATACCAGTTAAATAAATACAATGCTTAACGTGAAACCGGGATTATATTTGTTTGTAAGTAATTATATATCAAATACTTAATAATTTTATATTTAAATTATTAACAACTTTCATCCATACGCTTAACTATGAGATAATTCTTGCTTATCCATTTTATAGTTCATCACTCATCTCCGAAATCACAATATTTAAATATTGATTATCAACACTTTAACTTCTATAGAGCGTTTTTATCTATATTCATTTTGTCTTTCTTCATACATAAAAAAAACTTCCACCAAGAATGGAGGAAGTTTTTTATCGACACTTTTAAAGTTTGCAGCTAAAAACTACTCCTCTAAAAGATGATATTTTTCTCATAAATACCTGTTTATAAACTTACTGTACTTAATACTTTTTCATCAGCACTTAC